>Ga0169931_10003697_pt1 | contig 24157 bp, 11 predicted proteins | sample Kivu_15m_20L_FD_129675 | JGI IMG/M metagenome (GOLD analysis project Ga0169931, IMG submission 129675) | Freshwater microbial communities from Lake Kivu, Western Province, Rwanda to study Microbial Dark Matter (Phase II) - Kivu_15m_20L... | ecosystem: Environmental > Aquatic > Freshwater > Lake...
CGGTGGTGAGGGCCTGGACCTGGGCGCTGTCGAGCGCCTGCAGCGCGCTGCTGGCCAGGGCGTCGAGCTGGGCGCTGGTGAGGGCGGACACCTGGGCCGTGGTCAGCGCCGCGGCCTGCGTGGTGCCGAGGGCGGCCACGCTGGCGGTGGTCAGGGCGGGTACCTGGGCGGTGGACAGCGCGGCGAGGTCGGCGGTCTCCAGGTTGGCGGCCTGCGTCGTGTTCAGGGCGGCCACCTGGGCGGTGTTCAGGGCGGCGAACTGGCCGGTGGTCAGCGTGTTGAGGTCGTCGGTGGCCAGCGAGGTGACCTGGGCGGTGCTCAGGGCCTGGACCTGGGCGCTGGTCAGCGCGGGGAACTGCGCGGAGGTGAGCGCGTCGAGCTGGGAGGTCAGCAGCGCGGCCACCTGCGCGGTGGTCAGGGCGGCAAGGTCGTCGGTGGCGAGCGCGGCGACGTCGGCGGTGTCGATGGCGACGACCTGGGCCGTGGTCAGTGCGGTGAGCTGGGCCGTGGACAGGGCCTCGAAATCCGCCGAGTCCAGCGCGGCGATGCCGGCGGTGGACAGCGCCGTGACCTGGGCGGTGGTCAGTGCGGCGAGCTGGTCGGAAGTCAGCGCACCCACGTCCTCGGGCACGAGCGTGGCGACCTGATCGCTGCCGAGCGCCTGGACTTGTGTCGTCGTCAGCGCCTGCCACTGCGCGCTGTCCAGCGCTGCGAGCTGCTCGCTGGAGAGCACCGACACCGCCGCGGTCGACAGCGCGCTCACGCTGTGGGTGGCCAGCGCGGCAAGGTCGGCGGTCTCGAGCGCGGCGGCCTGGGCCGTCGTGAAAGCGCCCACCTGCGCCGAACTCAGTTGCGAGAACTGCTCGGTCGTCAGCGCGGCGATGGCATCGGTGGACAGGGCCGAGATCTGCGTTGGCGTGAAGGCCGTGATCTGGCCGGTGTCGAGGGCCTGGTACTGCGCGTCGTCGAGCACCGCGAGCTGTTCCGTCGTCAGGGCCGCGACCTGCGCCGTGGTGAAGGCGGCCACCTGCGCCGTGCCCAGCACGTCGATCTGGTCGGTGCGCAGCGCCTCGACGGCCGCCGTGGCCAGGGCCGCGAGGTCGGCGGTCTCGAGCGCCACGGTCTGGTCCGTGGTCAGCGACGAGGCCTGCGCGGTGCCGAGCGCGGCGAACTGGGGCGTTGTCAGCGCGTTCAGCTCCTGCGTCGGCAGGCTGGCGAGCTGGTCGGTCGTCAGGGCCTGGACCTGCGCCGTCGTCAGCGCCGCCCACTGCTCGGCGGTCAGCGCCGGCAGTTGCGCGGTGCTCAAGGCCTGGATCTGCGCGGGCGTCAGCGCGGGGGTGTCCTCCGGCCCGATCGCGAAGATCTGGGCGGTGGTCAGCGCCGCGATCTGCGCCGTGCCCAAGGCGACCAGGTCGGCGCCGTCCAGCGCGAGCACGGCGTCCAGGCTGAGGGCCCGGACCTGGGCGGTGCCGAGCACGCTCAGGCTGTCGGGCGAGAGGCCGCCCACCTGCTCGGGCGTCAGTGCGGCGATCTGCGCCGTGGTGAGGGCCTGGACCTGCGCCGTCGTCAAGGTGTTCAGGTCCTCGAGCGTGAGGCTGGCGACCTGCGAGCCCTGCAGCGCGGCCACCTGCGCCGAGTCCAGGGTCTGGAGTTGGTCCGGCGCGAGCGCGTCGAGCTGTTCGGGCGTGAACGCCGCCACCTGCGCTGTGCCCAGAGTCGCGACGAAGCCGCTGCCCAGCGGCGCGAGGTCCCCGGCTTCGATGGCCTGGAGTTGGTCCGTGCCGAGCGCCGCCACCTGGTCCGTGCCGAGCGCCAGCAGGTCGTCGCTGTCCATGGCCGTGAGGCCGCCTGGGTTCAGGGCACGGACCTGGCTCGTCGTCAACACGGCCAGGTCCTGCGATTCCATCGCGCCGATCTGTTCGGAGGTCAGCGCCGCGATCTGCTGGGTGCTGAGCTGCAGGAACTGCTCGGTGCTCAGCAGGTTGAGCATCAGCGTGGGCAGCGCGGCGATCTGTGCGGGCGTCAACGCCGCGAGGCGGTCGCCCGTCAGCAGCGCGACCAGCCTCGCGCCGATCTGCAGCAGTTGCTCGGGTGTCAGCGCGGCGATCTGATCTCCGGTCAGCGCGGCGATCTGGGCCGTCGTGAACGCGTCCAACGCCTCCAGCGTCAGGGCGGGAATGGCCTCGGTCGTGATCGCCTGGACTTGTGGCGTGGTGAGCGCGGGCGTCTGGCCGGAGCTGAGCGCCGAGAGCTGCTGCGCGTCGAGCGAGGCCACGCCCGCCGTGCCGAGCGCGCGCACCTGCGCGGCGCCCAGCGCGGCCAGCTCGTCGGCGGCCAGCAGGTCCAGGCGGGCGGCGCTGAGGCTCGCCACCTGGGACGGCGCCATCTGCGCCACCTGCGCGGCACCCAGGGCCTCGAACTGCGCCGTCGTCAGCGCGGCGAGCTGCGCCGTCGTCAGCGCCTGCACCTGCGAGGGCAGCAGCGTGGCGACGCCGGTCGGGCCGAGCGAGACCAGGTCGGCGGTCTCGATCGCGCGCACCTGCAGCGCGATCAGGCCCTGGAGTTGCGCAGCGCCCAGGGCGGCGAAGTCGGCGCTGTCGAAGGCGGCGACGGCCTCGGCGCTGAGCGAGCGGATGACCGCGGGGTCGATCGCGGCCAGATCCGCGGATTCGAGTTGCGCGGCCTGCGCCGTGCTCAGGGCAGCGAGCTGTTCGCCGCGCAGCTGGGCGAACTGCTCCGCGGTGAGCGCGTTTAGGTCGGCCGTGGACAGCCCGGCGACCTGGCCTGGCGTGAGCGCCCGGACCTGCGCTGCGTCCAGCGCCTGCCACTGCGCCGGGGTCAGCGCCGCGAGCTGCGCGGCGCCGAGGGCCGCGACCTGCGCCGTGCCCAGCAGCGTGAGCCCGCCCGTGCCGAGGGCGACGAGGGTGTCGCTGGCGATGGACTGCACCTGGCCCGCGGTCAGGGCCTGCACTTGCGCCCCCAGGGCCTGCAGGTCGTCCGTGCCCAGGGCGGCGACCGCCGCGCCCGACAAGGCGCGCACCTGCGCCGAGCCCAGCGCCGCGAGGTCCGCCGACTCGAGCTGCGCCGCCTGGTCGGAGCGCAGCGCCCCCACCTGGACCGGCGCGAGCTGCGCGAACTGCGCCGCGTCCAGCGCGTTCAAGTCGTCGGTGGCCAGGCCGGCCACCTGCGTCGGCGTCAGCGCCCGCACCTGACCTGTGGTGAGCGACTGCCACTGCGGCGCGGTCAGCGCCGCCAGCTGCGCATCGGTCAGCACCGCGACCTGCGGCGCGCCGAACGCGCCGACCAGCCCCGTGCCGCCGCCGGCGAGGGCGGCGGTGTCGAGCGCGCGCACCTGCGCGGCAGCCAGCCCGGCGATGCCCGTCCCGAGCGCGCCGAGATCGTCGGCGCCGAAGCCAGCCAGCGCCGCGGTCGACAGCGACCGCAACTGCGCGGACGACAGCGCGGCGAGGTCGGCGGACTCCAGCGCCGCCGCCTGCGCCGGCGTGAGCGCGGCCACCTGGGCCGGCGCCAGGCGCGCGAACTGCGCGCTGCTGAGCGCGTTCAGGTCGGCACTCGACAGGGCCGCGATCTGCGCCGGCGCGAGCGCGCGCAGCTGCGCCGAGTCCAGGGCCTGCCATTGCGCAGCGCCGAGCGCGTCGGCCTGCGCCGTGCTCAGCGCCGCGAGCTGGGCCGTGCCGATGCCGGCGACGAAGGCCGTGCCGGCGCCGACGATGTCCGCGGTGTCGAGGGCGCGCACCTGGGCCGAGCTGAAGCCCGTCATCCGCGTGCCCAGGGCCACGAGGTCGGCGCTGTCGAAGCCGGCCACCGTGGCGGTGGACAGCGCCGCCACCTGTGCCGCGGACAGCGCCGCGAGGTCACTGGTGTCGAGCGCGGCCAGGCGCAGTGTCGGCAGCGCGCGCAACTGGACGGCCGACAGGGTTGAAAGCTGGGCCGGCGTCAGGGCGCCGGAGTCGGCGGCGTCCAGGCTCGCGATCTGGGCCGTCGACAGCGCGCGCAACTGCGCCGAGCCGAGCGCCTGGAACTGCGCCGCCTCGAGCGCGCGCAGCTGTGCCGTGCTCAGCGCGGCCAGTTGGGCAGGGGCCAGCGCCGCGACCAGGGCCGTCCCGCCGTCGGCGAAGTGGCTGGTGGCGAGGACGCGCAACTGCGTGGCCGACAAGGCGCCCAGGCGCGGGCTCAGGGCCTGGAAGTCACCGGCGTCGAGCGCGGCGATGGCGGCCGTGCCCAGGGCCCGCACCTGCGCCGTGCCCAGGGCGGCCAGGTCCTCCGACTCCAGGCGCGTGACCTGCGCCGAGCCGAGCGCCGCCACCTGGGTGGGGTTGAGCGCCGCGAACTGCGCGCTGCCCAGGGCGTTGAGGTCCTCGCTCGACAGCGCGGCCAGGCGGCCGGGCGCGATCGCCCTCACCTGGGCCGTGGTGAGGGCCTGCCACTGGGCGGCTGACAGCGCCGTGAGCTGGTCCGAGACGAGCCCGGAGATCTGCGTCGTGGCGAGGCTCGCGACGAGCGCAGTGCCGCCGGCGGCGAGCTCCGAGGCCTTCAGGGCCTGTGCCTGGACGGCGGTCAGGGCCTGCAGCTTCGTCGACAGGGCGGCGAGCTCGGCCGCGTCCAGCGTGCCCAGGGCCGCGGTGCCGAGCGCGCGCACCTGGGCCGTGCCCAGCGCCGCGAGGTCGGCGGTGTCGAGCGCCGCCGCCTGCACGGCCCCGAGCCGGGCCACCTGTGCCGGGGTCAGCGCGGCCACCTGCGCGGGTGTCAGCGCGTCGACCCCGGAGCTGGTCAGGGCAGCCACCTGGCTGGCGGTCAGCGCCCGCAACTGCGTCGAGCCCAGGGCCTGCCACTGCGGGGCGGTCAGGGCGGCGAGCTGCGGATGGGTCAGCGCGGCGACCTGCGTTGCGGCGAGGCCTGCGACCTGGGCCGTGCCGAGGGTGGCGAGGTCGGCGGTCTCGAGCGCGCGCACCTGCGCCGCCGTGAGCTGCGCCAGCCGGCCGCCCAGGGCGGCGAGGTCGGCGGCGTCGAGCGCGGCGACCCCCGGGGCACCGAGCGAGCGCAGGCCTTCGCTGCTCAGCGCCACCAGGTCCGCGCTCTCGAGGTTGGCCACCTGCGCCGTCGTCAGGCGCGCGACCTGGCTGCCGGTCAGGGCGGCGAACTGCGCGGTCGACAGCGCGTTCAGCGCGTCGGTGGCGAGCGCGGCGAGCTGGGTGGCCGTCAGCGCGCGCACCTGAGCCGACTGCAGCCCCTGCCATTGCTCGGGCGCGAAGGCCTCGAGCTGCAGCGCCGACAGGCTGGCCACCTGGGCTGGGGCGAGCGCCGCGCCCAGGGTGGTGCCCAGCGCCTGCACGTCGGCCGTCTCGATCGCGCGCAACTGCGTCGCGCCGAGGGCGTGCCACTGGCGGCTGTCGAGTGCCCCGAGGTCGGCCGCGTCGAGCCCCGCCACCTGGGCTGCGGTGAGGGCGCGCACCTGGGCCGTGCCGAGGGCGCGCAGGTCGGCGGGCTCGATCTCGGCCAGTACCGCCGGGCGCAGCGCTGCCAGCGCGCGCGTCGGGACGAAGCCGATCTGCGCCGCGCTCAGCGCCTGCAACTGGGCGGCCGTGAACGCAGAGCCGTCCTTGGCCGTCAAGGCGGCCAACGCGGCACTGTCCAGCGCCGCGATCTGCGCTGGCGACAGGCTGGGTATGTTCGTCGCCATGATTCGTTCTGAAGACCGCCGCCCGCAGGCGGACGGCCACCGGGGTGCCGCTCCTCGTCGACGATGCCCGGGTCCAGGACAGGCCGCGCCGTGCCAGGAGCACGAACGCCGCCTGGGGCCGCGTTTACTGCACCGGCCCCCTGGACTCTACCCGCCATCGTCTGCTTCCGGGTATTCGGCCGGCGCGTGCCCGACTTGAGGGTGGAACCAAACATATTTCTTGCACACCCGCAGCAGGGCTGCGCCGAGGCAGCAGCGCCCGGCTTGCAAGCCACCCTTGATGCACAGGCCCGAATGGTTGCGATCATTAACTATGATGGGAGCCTCCAGACTCGCCTTGCCGCAGGCCGCGATGAAGACGCTCGACGACGGCAGGCACGCCGAGATCCGCGACGCCATCCGCACCCGGGGCGTGCCATGCCCCCCACGGCGGGCCGGGCGAGTCGGTGGCCGAGGTCTCGGTCGTCCGTGCGCAGGGGCACCGGCTCGGGCGGCGACCTCGCTTGCGCGAGTCTGAAGTCGGTGTCGCGCACGGCCGCTCGAAGGCATCGCAGGACAGTTCGATCCCCCCACAGGAAGCCCGCTGGCATGTACCCTCTGCTGACCGGATTGCGCGTCGTCGAATGCGCCTCCTTCATCGCCGCGCCGTCGTGTGGGCTTTACCTGCGGCAGCACGGAGCCGAGGTGATCCGCATCGATCCCATCGGCGGCGGGCCCGACTTCCGCCGCTGGCCCGTCTCCGACGCAGGCCACAGCTACTACTGGGAGGGCTTGAACAAGGGCAAGCGTTCGATCGCGATCGACCTGGCACGGCCCCCGGGCCGCCAGCTCGCCGTGGACCTGATCACCGCCGCCGGGGCGGACGGCGGTCTGTTCGTGACCAACTTCCCGCGCACCGGGTTCCTGGCGCACGAGGCGCTGTCCCGGCGCCGCGCCGACCTGATCACGGTGCGCGTCGCCGGCTGGCGCGACGGGGAGGCCGCGGTCGACTACACGGTCAATGCCGCGCTCGGCCTGCCCTGGCTCACCGGCCCGGCACAGACGCCAGGCGTGCCGGTGAATCACGTGCTGCCTGCGTGGGACCTGCTCACCGGCGCCTACGCCGCCTTCGCCGCACTGGCTGCCGAGAGGCACCGCCTGCGCACCGGCCAGGGGCAGGAGGTCTTCGTGCCCCTGTCCGATGTCGCACTGGCCGCCCTCGCCAACACCGGGCAGGTGGCCGAGGTGCTCGACAGCGGCGACCGTCCGCGCCACGGCAACGCGCTTTTCGGTGCCTTCGGCCGGGACTTCCTCACGGCCGACGGCCAGGCCGTGATGGTGGTGGCGATCACCGCGCGCCAGTGGTCGGGACTGGTGGCCTCGTTGAAGCTCCATGCCGAGGTGGCGGTACTCGAGTCCGCTCTCGGCCTGTCCTTCGCTGCCGACGAGGGCCTGCGCTTCGTGCACCGTGACCGCCTGTTCCCGCTGTTCGAGCGCGCCATCGCTGCCGCAACGCTGGAGTCGCTGCGGGCGGCCTTCGACGGCCACGGTGTGTGCTGGGCCCCCTACCGCACGCTGGGGCAGGCCCTGGCGCTGGATCCGCGCCTGGCGCTGGATGCGCCCTGGGCCACGTCGCTGGAGCACCCCAGCGGAAAACGTTACCCGGCGCCCGGCGCGCCGGCCACCTTCACCGCACTGGATCGCGGCGAGGCCGTGCGCGCCCCGCGCCTGGGAGAGCACACCGAGCAGGTGCTGGCAGAGGTGCTGGCGATGTCGCCGGCGCAGATCGGCGCGCTGCACGACGCCGGACTGGTGGCCGGCGCCGCCGCGTGAGCGCGCCCGGACTCACCCTGATTTCCAGAGGAGACCTCGCTTGCCTTCCCCTTCCCTTCTGATCGGACACCTGCGCGCCGCCGCCACGGCGGCCCGGACCCATGCGACCGCGGCGCGGGCGGCGACCTCGTCGCGGTGTGCTCCGGCGGGCCGGGCCGATCCCGCCCTCATGCTGCGACACCAGCGTGCGCTGCACGGTCTGGCCTGGATCGCGACCACGGTCGAGGCGGTCGCCTGTGGCGCTGCCTGGGCCGAGCGCCTGTCGGGCGGGCCCGGCCTGGGCGTGGGCGAGGAGCTGGCCTTGAAGATCGGTGTCGGTGAGTACCTGGCCCAGCTGGCCGGCGGCATCCCGATGTCGCAGAACGAGATCTTCAGGCCGGGCGAGGCGGGACTGGAGGCCGCGGCGGCCGCTCTGGCGGCCGAGCCGGCGGTGCGCTGGCTCGTCGAGCAGGGGGCCGACCCGGAGACCCGCCGCGCGCTCGTGGAACATCTGCGGGCCGGCGGCCGTGTGGCGGAGACAGCCTTCGATGCCGAGCTCGACCTCGTGCGTGAGCAGTTCCGCCGCTTCGCCACACGCGAGATCGAGCCGCACGCGCAACGCTGGCACCTGGCCGACGACCTGATCCCCGACGAGACCGTCGGTGCGCTGGCCGAGCTGGGCGTGTTCGGCGTCACGATCCCGCCTGAGCACGGCGGCATGGGCCTGGGCAAGCGGGCGATGTGCCTCGTCACCGAGGAACTCAGCCGAGCCTGGATCGCCGCCGGTTCGCTGGGCACGCGCTCCGAGATCGCGGGCGAGCTCATCCTCGGCGGAGGCACGCCCGCGCAGCAGGCCCACTGGCTGCCGCGCATCGCCTCGGGCGAGGTGCTCCCCACCGCAGTATTCACCGAGCCCGGCGTCGGCTCGGACCTGGCGTCTCTGAAGACGCGCGGGACGCCGCTGCCGGACGGGCGCTGGCGCATCGACGGCAACAAGACCTGGATCACCCATGCGGCGCGCAGCGATCTGATGACGTTGCTGGCGCGCACCGAGCCGGGCACCACGGGGCACGAGGGTCTGAGCATGCTGCTCGCGGCCAAGCCACGCGGCACGTCGCAGCGGCCCTTTCCCGCGCCCGGGATGAGCGGCAGCGACATCCCCGTGCTCGGCTACCGGGGGATGCGCGAGTACGAGCTCGCCTTCGACGGCTTCGAGACCGGGCCCGACGCCTTGCTCGGCGGCCGGCGCGGTCAGGGCTTTCGTCAGCTGATGCAGACCTTCGAGGCGGCGCGCATCCAGACCGCCGCGCGCGCCGTGGGGGTGGCTTGGCGCGCCTTCGACCTCGCCTGGCGCTATGCCTTGGAGCGCGTGCAGTTCGGCGCACCGATCGTGAGCTTCCCGCGCGTCGGCGACAAGCTGGCCATGATGGTGGCCGAGACCGTGCTCGCCCGCGAGCTGACGCTTTTCGCCGCCGACGAGAAGGAAAAGGGCCGCCGCTGCGACATCGAGGCCGGGATGGCCAAGCTGCTGGCCGCCCGCGTGGCCTGGGCCGGGGCCGATGCGGGCTTGCAGATCCACGGCGGCAACGGCTACGCGCTGGAGTACGAGATCAGCCGCGTGCTCTGCGACGCGCGCATCCTCAATGTGTTCGAGGGCGCGGCGGAGATCCAGGCCCAGGTCATCGGGCGCGGCCTGCTCGGGCGCGGGTGAACCGCCGGCGCCCGGCCTGCCGGGCGCGTGGCGGGGCCGGGCCTCAGTAGGTGGAGCGGCCGCCGGTGATGTCGAACACCGCGCCGGTGGAGAAGGAGCACTCCTCGCTCGACAGCCAGGCCACCATGGCCGCGGCCTCGTCCACGTGCAGGAAGCGGCCCATCGGGATCTTGCTCAGCATGTAGTCGATGTGGGTCTGCGCCATCTGGTCGAACATGGCCGTGCGCGCCGCCGCCGGGGCGATGGCGTTGACGAGGATGCCCTTGGTGGCGAGTTCCTTGCCCAGCGACTTGGTCAGCGCGATCAGGCCCGCCTTGCTGGCGCTGTAGTGCGAGGCGTTGGGGTTGCCCTCCTTGCCCGCGACCGAGGCGACGTTGACGATGCGCCCGTAGCCGCGCTGCAGCATCACCGGCACGACGTGCCGGCACACCAGGTAGGGCGCGACGAGGTTGACCTCGACCGTGCGGCGCCAGATGGCCGGGTCCAGCTCCCAGGTGCTGCCGTTGCCCCCGGTGATGCCGGCGTTGTTGACCAGGATGTCGATGCGGCCGTGGGCGGCGGCCGTGGCCGCGGCGGCTGCGGCGACCGCGCCGTCGTCGGTGAGCTCGACGACGTGGCCGCTGACGGTGCCGAGCGCCGACAGCGCGGCGCGGGCGGACTCGATCTTTCCGGCGTCGATGTCCCACAGGGCGACGGCCGCGCCCGAGCGCAGCAGGCGCTCGCTGATGGCGTAGCCGATGCCCTGGGCGCCGCCGGTGACGACGGCGATGCGGTCCTTGAGGTCGATCTGGTTCATGCGAGAGGTGCCTTTCAGGGTGGTGTGCGGGGCGGCGCGCATTGTGGTGCAGGGCGCGGCGCGGGCGTTCATGCCGGGCGCCCGGCCTCGCGCGCGAGTGCCTGGAACATCGCCTGCCAGGCCTGCAGGTACTGCGGGTGCCCGCTGGCGCGCCAGGCTTTCTTCAGCGCATCCATGGCCTGCAGGCGCAGGGCGTGGGGCAGGGTCTCGGGGGCGGAGTAGGGCAGCGCCATCGGGTTGAAGGTGCGCACGCGGTGGCGGCCGGGCTCGAGCGCGAGAACGAGCGAGGCCAGGCGCTCGACGATGAAGACCTTGGCCGGCGCGCGCGCCTCGCCGTAGGCCACGGGCGCGTTCAGGCGCGCCGCGCCCGGGTCGGCCGCGTCCTCGGCGCAGCGGAACAGACGCTCGCCCAGCGCGAGCCAGGCGCGCCAGAACGAAGGCCGCGCGGCGAAATAGTTGCAGAACAGGGTGTCGCCCGAGTCCATGATCAGGGCATCCACGTCCATGCCCGGGGCCAGGTGGGCGAGCCATTCGCCCAGCACGGGCGCGAGCCCGGGGTGCTGACTCGCCCCCTGCACGAAGATGTTGGGGTAGAACGCCATCTGGTCGAAGAAGGGCGAGAAGCCGACCACGTCGGCGTCGCAGCCCTCGACGAAGCCCCGCACCGCGTCGGCCCGCAGCCCGGTCTTGGCGCCGAAGCGCGGCGAGAAGAAGCCGTAGTGCGTGCCCTCGTCCAGCGGCTGCGTCAGCAGGAAGCGCCGGATCGGCCCGTACTCGCGCCAGTCCGGGCGCTCGTTGGCCAGGTTGTCCAAGGGCTCGAAGCCGGGGTCGAGCGCAGCCAGCGTCTCGTGCGACCAGGCGATCTGGAACAGGCGGGCGGGCACGGGCGGCGGGCTTCCCCGGGTGCGGACGGCTGCTTGCCGCGTCAGGCCGGCCGGGCCAGGCCGAGCTTCTCGACCAGCGTCTTCTCGCGCCTGAAGGTCTCCTCGGCGAAGCGCAGGTACTGCGCCGGGTCCATGTGCATCAGCGCCTGGTCGTAGCGCGCCAGCGCCTCGACGTGGTTGGGCATCTCCATGGCCTGGCGGAACACGTCGTGGATGCGGCGCACGAGCGCCGGCTCCATGCCGCGCGGCCCGCCCAGGCCGTAGGGGGAGGCCTGGACGATGGGCAGGCCCAGCTCCTTGAGCGTCGGCACGTCGGGGAACTTGGGCAGGCGCTGCTCGCCCCAGGTGTTGAGCACGCGCAGCCGCCCCGACGCCACGTGCGGAGCGAAGCCGGTGGAATCGGCCGCGGCCATGATCTGGCCGCCCAGGATGGCCTGCATCATGTCGGCGCTGCCCTTGTAGGGGATGTGGTTGAGCTGCAGCGACAGGCGTTGCGCGATGTCCTCCATCGTCAGGTGCGGGCTCGTCAGCATACCGGTGGAGCCGTAGCTGAGCTTGCCGGGGTTGGCGCGTGCCCAGGCCACGAAGTCGGCCCAGGTCTTGATCGGCGACTCGCTGGGCACGACGACGCCGAAGGCGTAGCCGGTGATGCCGAGGATGTAGCTCAGGTCCTTCACCGGGTCCCAGGAGATGCGCGTGGTGTAGGGCAGGCGGAAGACGCCCAGCGGGATCTGCGCCAGCGCGTGCCCGTCGGGCCGGCTCTGCTGCATGGCCTGCGCCGGCAGCGTGCCGCCGGCGCCAGGCCGGTTCTCGATGACCACGCTCTGGCCGACGATCTTGCTCGCGTTCTCGGCCAGCACGCGCATCGTCAGGTCGGTCGGCCCGCCCGCCGGGAAGGCGATCTGCAGGCGGACGGTCTGCGTCGGCCAGGCGGGCTGGGCCCGCACCAGCGGCGCACCGGGCAGGGCGAGCGCCGCGGCGGCGGCTTGGACGAGATGGCGTCGCTTCATGGGTCGTCTCCTTCGTGGCGGGGAGGTGGAACCATAGGGGATTTGGCGTGCCCTTGCGCACCGGGTATGCCCGAGGTGGTTGCGCGCCACGCCGCCGTGCAGCTCCCCCACGGGCGGGCCTGAGCAGTGCCCCCGGTCGGGCCGTGGGCTTCAACCCGCCCCCGGGGATCGCCCGATGACGCGACTCCCGGGCACGGGCACACTATGGCGCGTCGTGCCTGCCGCCCTGCGCTTGCCGCGGGCGGCGCGGCGCCCGACTTTACGCAGCCTCCCCGCCCCCCCCACCGCCAAGGAAGACCGCCCATGACCCGCCGCCGCCCACTCGTCGCCGCCTTGACCGCCCTCACGCTGGCCCCGCTCGCCGCCCTGCCGCTGTCCGCCGCGGCCCAGGCCTGGCCGAGCAAGCCGGTGCGCATCGTCGTGCCCTTCCCGCCGGCGGGCACCACCGACATCCTGGCGCGCGCGCTCGCGCCCGAGCTGCAGCGCGCCTTCGGCCAGCCCTTCGTGGTCGAGAACAAGCCCGGCGCGGGCGGCAACATCGGCGCCGCCGAGGTCGCCAAGGCCGCGCCGGACGGCCACACCCTGCTGATGGGCACCGTGGGCACGCACGCCATCAACCCGGCGCTGTACACGAAGATGCCCTACGACCACGTCAAGGACTTCGTGCCCGTGACGCTGGTGGCCGGCGTGCCCAATGTCCTGGTTCTCAACCCGGGCGTGGCCCAGCGCCAGGGCATCGCCTCGGTCGCAGACCTGGCGCGCGCGGCGCGCGCCAATCCGGGCAAGTTCACCTTCGCCAGTTCCGGCAACGGCACCTCCATCCACTTGGCCGGTGAGCTGTTCAAGGCCCTGACCGGCACGCAGATGGTGCACTCACCCTACAAGGGTTCGGGCCCTGCGCTGCTGGACCTGATGGGCGGCAACGTCGACCTGATGTTCGACAACCTGCCCTCGGCGATGCCGCACATCAAGTCGGGCAAGCTGCTGGCGCTGGCGGTCACCAGTGCGACCCGCTCCGCCGCGGTCCCCGAACTGCCCACCGTGGCCGAGGCCGGTGGCCCGGCGCTCGCCAGCTTCGAGGCCAGCTCCTGGTTCGGCCTGCTCGCGCCGGCGGGCACGCCGATGGACATCGTCAACCGCATTCAGCAGGAGACGGCCAAGGCCCTGGCCACCCCGGCCATGCGCGAGCGCCTGCAGTCCCAGGGCGCGATCCCGAGCGGCATCACGCCCACCGAGTTCGTGCGCCTGATCGAGGCCGAGACGCGCAAGTGGGCCCCGGTGGTCAAGGCCTCGGGGGCGAAGGTGGATTGACTCTCAGGCTCTCAGCCAGCGGTGTCCCGGCGCGTCAGTTCCTCGAGCCTGTCGCGCCAGTGGCGGTACGCGCTGGCCATCTCTGCCGCGGCATCGATGGCCGCCAGGATGGCCTCCAATCGGGCATCGTCCGCCTCGGGGTACTCGTGGGCCAGGCGGTTACGGATCTCGCGCCAGCGCAGCCAGGCCTCCACCTGCAGCAGCCCCAGCTTCTCCAGCCGGTTCAGCCGGTCGATCATCGACCAGTCCTCGAAGGGCTCGGCCAGCCGCGCGAGCGTGGCCGGCACGAGGCGGGCGCCGAGCGCGTCCTGCAGTTTCGTGAACCTGTAGAGCAGTTGGTCGACGATCCGCACCTTGGCGGCATCGGACTCGAGCGCCGCCAGGTTCTGGGCGGGTGCTCCCCGCCAGCCTTGCAGCGCGGAATCCAGCGCCTGCCGATGACGATCGGCCTCCCACAACGCGGAATCGAGCGGCGTGCCGGTCATGATGACGCCTCATGGTCCTCTGGACAGGCCGGTTCGGGCACCCGCGCCAGCAGGCGTCCCTCGCGCCGCGCCACGGCGATGACCGGGCGGGCATCGGCTGCGTCTGCCGCCACCACCAGCGCGTCGATGCGCTGCTCGCCGATCAGCCGGTACAGCCGGGCGACGAAACGGCTGCGGCGTTCGACCAGTTCGCGCGGCGACAAGACCTTGGGGGTCTCGATCAGCAGGTCGATGTCACCGCCGCGGCGCGCATCGTCCAGCCGCGAGCCGAACAGGCGCACGGCCGAACCCGGCGCGAAGCAGTCGCGTGCGGCTTCTTCGATGGCAGCGATCTCGCGCGGTGACAGGCGCATGGGGGACGTCGAGTGACGAACAGCCGGGTCTGGCACTTCGGCGATCACCGTGCCCCGGCGACGCCCGGAATGTACGACGCGCCCGCGCCGGCGACCCTGCGCAGCCACGCTGCCTTGACGGTTTCTGTCGCCCGCAGGGCGTAAGCTTCCGGTCGCCAAACCGATGAACGGTTCCTCCTCCCTGACTCCCGGCCTGCTGGTCGTCCACGGCAACCGCCTGGAGACGCTGCGCGACCTCGTCCTGGAGTGGCTGCGCGCCCACCCCGTCGCGCCGCTGGAGGACGAGGTGGTGCTGGTGCAGAGCCACGGCGTGGCGCAGTGGCTGCAGCTCGCGATGGCGCGCGAGCCGCACGCGGGCGGGCTGGGCATCGCCGCGGCGGTGCGCACGCTGCTGCCGCAGCGCTTCGTCTGGCAGGCCTACCGCGAGGTGCTGGGCGCGGGCGCGGTGCCGCGCGTCTCGCCCTTCGACGCCGACCGTCTGCAGTGGCGCCTGATGCGGCTGCTGCCCACCCTGCGGGACGATGCGGCCTTCGCGCCGCTGGCGCGCTACCTGAGCGACGACCCGGCGCTGCGCCGGCGCCACCAGCTCGCCCAGCGCCTGGCGGCACTGTTCGAGCAGTACCAGGTGCACCGGGCGGACTGGCTGCAGGCCTGGGCCGCGGGCGACGACGTGCTGGTCACCGCCCGCCAGGGGCGCCAGCCCCTGCCGGACGACCAGCACTGGCAGCCGCGCCTGTGGCGCGCGCTGCAGGCCGACGCCGGCCCGCAGGAGGCCGCCACCGGCCGCGCCGAGGTGCACCGGCGCTTTGCCGACGCGCTGCGCGACGGCGCGCGCGCGCGCCCGGCCGGGCTGCCGCGGCGCGTGGTGGTCTTCGGCCTGTCCTCGCTGCCGGCGCAGGCGCTGCAGGCGCTGGCCCTGCTCGGGCGCTGGGTCCAGGTGCTGATGTGCGTGCACAACCCCTGCCGGCACGACTGGTCGCGCACCCTGCCGGACCACGAACTGCTGCGCGCGGCGCGCCGCCGCCAGGCGCCGCGGGCCGCGCTGGAGCCCGCCACCGGCCACCCCCTGCTGGCCGCCTGGGGCCGCCAGGGGCGCGACTTCGTGCGCCTGCTCGACGAGCATGACGACCGCGCGGCGTATCAGCAGCACTTCGCCGAGATCGGCCGCACGGTCGACTGCTTCGAGGGGCTGGGGGAGGCGGGGGCTTCGGCGAAGGAGACGGCGGCCCAGGGGATGGCCGGGGACGCCGCCGAGGAGGCCGCCCCCGGCGCCGCGCCGACGCTGCTGCAGCAACTGCAGGACGACATCCTCGAGCTGCGCCCGCTCGCCGAGAGCCGCGCGCGCTGGGCGCCGGTGGACGCGGCGCGCGACGCCTCGATCCGCTTCCACGTCTGCCACGGGCCGCTGCGCGAGGTCGAGGTGCTGCACGACCAGGTGCTCGCCGCCCTGGCCGCCGACCCGACGCTGCGCCCGCGCGACGTCCTCGTGATGGTGCCCGACATCGACGCCTACGCCCCGCAGGTGCAGGCGGTGTTCGGGCGCCTCGAGCCCGGCGACCCGCGCCACATCCCCTTCGGCATCGCCGACCGCGGCCTGCGCCGGCACGACCCGCTGGTGGGGGCGCTGGAGCAATTGCTCGCGCTGCCGCAGGCGCGCCTGACCGTGGCCGAAGTGCTGGACCTGCTCGAGGTGCCGGCGCTGCGCCAGCGCTTTCGCATCGGCGAGGACGACCTGCCGCTGCTGCGCCGCTGGGTCGACGCCGCCTGCGTGCGGTGGGGCCTGGACGCGCCGCACCGGCAGGCGCTGGGCTGGGCCGACGCGCCGTCGCTCAACACCTGGCGCGCCGGGCTGCAACGCCTGCTGCTGGGCTATGCCGCCGGCGCCGCCGGCCCCTGGCAGGGCCTGGCGCCGGCCGACGAGGTGGGCGGGCTGGAGGCGGCGCTGCTCGGCCCGCTGGACCGCCTGCTGCAGGCGCTGGACGCGCAGCGCCAGGCGCTCGCCGCGCCCGCCACGCCAGCGCAGTGGGCGCAGCGCCTGCAGGCCCTGCTGGCCGCCTTCTTCGAGCCGCCGGCCGACGGCGACGGCTACACGCTGCTGCAGCTCGAGGGCGCGCTGCAGGCCTGGCTCGAGGCCTGCGCCGCGGCGCGGCTGGACGAGCCGCTGCCGCTGGCGGTGGTGCGCGAGCACTGGCTGGCCGCGCTGGAGGCCGGCGCGCCGGGCCGGCCCTTCCTCGCCGGCGGCGTGACCTTCGCCACCCTGATGCCGATGCGCGCCGTGCCCTTCCGCGTCGTCGCGCTGCTGGGCATGAACGACGGCGACTACCCGCGCAGCGCGCCGCCGTCGGACTTCGACCTGATGGCGCTGGACGTCCGCCCCGGCGACCGCTCGCGCCGCGAGGACGACCGCTACCTCTTCCTCGAGGCCCTGCTGTCGGCGCGCGAGCGCCTGCACGTCAGCTGGGTCGGCCGCAGCGCGCTCGACAACGAGCCGCGGCCGCCCTCGGTGCTGGTGGCGCAGTTGCGCGACCACCTGGCCGCGGGCTGGCAGCCGGCCGGCGCCGAGGGCCTGACGCCGGCGCAGGCGCGCGCCCGCCTGCTGCAGGGCCTGACGCTCGAGCACCGGCTGCAGCCCTTCGATGCGGCCTACTTCGCCGCCGGCGGCGACCCGCGCCTGTTCAGCCATGCGCACGAGTGGCGGGCGGCCAACGGCCGGGGCGCCGCTGTGGCGGCGTCCGCGGCCGACCGGGCGGACGACGTCGTCGACCCCGGCCACTTCGACGGCCCGCTGACGCTGCGCCTGCTGGCCGACTTCCTGAAGAACCCGGCGCGCAGCTTCCTGCAGCAGCGCCTGGGCATCGCCCTGCCCGAGGAGGAGAGCGCGCCGCGGGACGACGAGCCCTTCGCGCTGGACGGCCTGGACGGCTGGGCCCTGCGCGACGCGCTCATCGAGGACCAGCAGGCGGCCCTGGCCGGCGCGTCGCTTGCCGACGCCGAGGCCGCGCGCGCGCAGGCGCTGCAGGCCGGGCTGGCGCGTCTGGCCGCCGCCGGGCAACTGCCGCACGGTGGCTTCGGGCAGCTCGAGCAGCACGACCTGGCGCGCGAGATGGACGCGCAGTTCCAGCGCCTGCAGCAGGTGCTGCAGGACTGGCCGCTCACGGCCGAGGACGAGACCGTCGACCACCGGCCCGACCCGCTGCCCGAGGGCGTGCCCGCGGGCGAGGCGGCGCGCGTGCTCGACCTGCTGCAGGACCTGCGCCATGACGCGGGCGGCCGCCAGCGCGCGCGCGTCGTCCTCGAGGCGCGCCGGGTGTGCGACAAGGGCGGCAAGCCGCGGCCGGAGAAACTGCTGGACGCCTGGGTGCGCCACCTCGCCGGGCACCTGGCGGGCGAGCCGCTGACCACGCTCGTCGTCGCCGCCGACGGCACGGCGGCGCTGCCGGCGCTGGACCCTGCCCGGGCGCGCGCCCATTGGGCGGTGCTGGTCGGCGCCTGGCACGCCGGGCGCTGCCGCCCGCTGCCGCTGGCGCCGAAGACCGGCCTGGCCTGGCTGGCGCAGCGCGCGCGCGACGACGGCGCCTGCGAGAAAGCCCGGCTCCAGGCCCGCAAGGTCTTCGAGGAGCACAACCCGGCCTTCCAGCAGTTCGCCGAGCGCGAGGGCGACCCGGCGCTGGCGCGCGCCTTCGCCGATTTCGACGCGCTGTGCGCCGGCGGCGGCTTCGAGCACTGGGCCGAGGCCCTGCTGGAGCCGCTGCGCGCGGCGCTGGGGACGACCGCGTGACCGTTCCCGACCCCGCCCCCGCGCCCGCCCTCCCGGCCACGCTGGACCCGCTGACGCTGCCGCTGCGCGGCAGCCGCCTGGTCGAGGCCAGCGCCGGCACCGGCAAGACCTACACCCTGGCCGCGCTCTACCTGCGCCTGGTGCTGGGCCACGGCGGCGAGGCCGCGGGCCACGGGGCGGCGCTGACGCCGCCGCAGATCCTGGTCGTCACCTTCACCGAGGCGGCGACGAAGGAGTTGCGCGACCGCATCCGCAGCCGCCTGGCCGAGGCCGCCGAGGCCTTCGACGCCGACCCGGCCGGCGTCGAGCCGCCCGAGCCGGGCACCGACCTGCTGCACGAGCTGCGCGCCGCCTGGCCGCCGGCGCAGTGGCCCGCGCTCGCGCGCACGCTGCGCCAGGCCGCCGAGTGGATGGACGAGGCCGCGGTGTCCACCATCCACGGCTGGTGCCTGCGCATGCTGCGCGAGCACGCCTTCGACAGCGGCAGCCTGTTCGCGCAGGAGCTCGAGACGAACACCCGCGCCTGGCTGGCCGCCATCGTGCGCGACTGGTGGCGCCACCACGCCCTGCCGCTGGACGAGCCCGGCGCGCGCGCGCTGCGCCGCCTGTGGCAGGACCCGGACGCGCTCGTCGGCGACGTGGAGAAGCTGATCGACTGGGCCGACACCCTGCCCGACGACCCCGCCCCGCGGCACACTCTGGGCGTGGCGCAGCAGGCGCTGGAGGCGCAGCGGCCGTGCTGGGCCGCCTGGGCGGGGGAGCTGCGGACCTTGCTGGATGAGGCCCACGGCCAGAGCCGCCTGCGCGGCAACAAGCTCCGGCCCGATTGGTACCGGGGCTGGCTGGACGTGCTGCAGGCCTGGGGCGAAGAACGCAGCGCCACCTTGGACGAGCTGAAGGACGCGGCCTGGACGCGCCTGACCCCCAGCGGTATTGCCGAGGCCTGGAAGACGGGCGAGCCGCCCGAGCACCCCGCCTTCCCCGCGATGGAGACCCTGGCCGCCGCGCGCGCCGCGGTCCTTGCCTGCCGCCCGCGCGTGCTGCACCACGCCGCGCGCTGGTGCGCGCGTCGCCTCGCCGAGGAGAAGGCGCGCGAGGCCCGCATGGGCTTCCAGGACCTGCTGACGCGGCTGGACTCGGCGCTCGCAGGCGCCGACGGCGGGCGTCTGGCCGCCCGCATCCGCGCGCAGTTCCCGGTGGCCATGGTCGACGAGTTCCAGGACACCGACCCGCTGCAGTACCGCATCATCGACCGCATCTGGGGCGTGGGCCGTGCCGAGGGGCCGGGCGCGCTGCTGCTCATCGGCGACCCCAAGCAGTCGATCTACGCCTTTCGCGGCGCCGACATCCACGCCTACCTGCAGGCGCGCGCGGCCACCGCCGGCCGGCACGCGACGCTCGGCGTCAACCACCGCTCGACCGTGCGCATGGTGCAGGCCGTCAACCGCGTCTTCGCCCAGGCCGAGGCGCGCGCCGACGGCCCCGGCGCCTTCCGCCTGCGCAGCGCCGACGGCGACAACCCCCTGCCGTTCCACCCGGTGCGCGCGCGCGGCCGGGACGAGACCTGGGTCGTCGACGGCGTCGAGCCGCCGGCGCTCACCTTCTGGCCCATCGTCCCCTCGGCGGCGCAGCCCGAGCCGGAGGCCGGCGTCTGTGCCCAGCAGGTGGTCATGCTGCTGCGCGCCGGCGCGCAGCAGCGGGCGGGCTTCCGTGACGCGCAGGGCCGCGTGCGCGGGGTCGTGGCGGCCGACATCGCGGTGCTGGTCGACACCGGCCGCCAGGCCGCGCAGGTGCGGCGCGCGCTGCGCGCGCGCGGGGTGCGCAGCGTCTATCTTTCGGAGAAGGACTCGGTCTTCCAGAGCCCGGTGGCCGCCGACGTGCAGCGCTGGCTGCAGGCCTGCGCCGCGCCGCAGGACGAGCGTCTGCGCCGCGCCGCGCTCGCCACCGCCACGCTCGGCCTGCGCTGGGCCGAACTCGACCGCCTGGGCCACGACGAGGCCCACGCCGAGGCGCTGGCGCAGCGCTTGCGCGCCTATCAGCAGGCCTGGCGCGGCCAGGGCGTGCTGCCGATGCTGCGGCGCCTGATGCACGACTTCGACGTCCCCGCGCGCCTGCTGGCCCAGGGGCAGGAGCGCGAGCTGACCGACCTGCTGCACCTGGCCGAGTGGCTGCAGCAGGCCGCCGCCGCGCTGGACGGCGAGCACGCGCTCGTGCGCCACCTCGCGCTGCAGCGCGAGGTCGATGACGACGCGCGCGGCGACGAGCTGCGCCGCCTGCGCCTGGAGAGCGACGCCGCGCTCGTCAAGGTGGTCACGGTGCACAAGTCCAAGGGCCTGGAGTACCCGCTGGTGCTGCTGCCCTATGCCGCCTCGTGCCGGCCGGCCAAGGCCACCGACCTGCCCTGGAAGTGGCACGACCCGGCGCGTGGCCGGCGCGTGGCCGTGAGCGGCGACGCCGCCGAGCTGCAGCTCGTCGAGCAGGGTCGCTTGGGCGAGGACCTGCGCAAGCTCTACGTGGCGCTGACGCGGGCGCGCTTCGCCACCTGGGTCGGCATCACGGATCAGAAGGAACTGGCCGAGAGCGCGCTCGGCAGCCTGCTGCCGGCCGCCGGCGCGCCGCTGCGCGACCGGCTGGAGCGGCTGCGCGGCGATGGCGACGCGATCGCCGTCGCTGACCCGCCCGTGGTCGACAGCCTGCGCCACCATGACGACGCCCCCGCACCGGTCTGGCGCGACGCGCCCCCGCTGCCCGCCGCGCCGGCGCCGCCGTGGTGGGTGGCCAGCTACTCGGGCCTGATGGCGCGGGCGGCGGCCGCCCTGCCGGACGACGGGGCCGGCGAGGACGGCGCGGGCGGCGGCGCGGGCGGCGGTGCGGGAGCGCGCGGCGCCGCTGGCGGTGGGGTCGGCACGGGCGACGGGGCGTGGTCGACCGGCGGTGTTGCGGCCGTACGGCCGCCTGCAGCCCTGTCCGCCCTTCCGTTGGCGGCCGACAGCGCCGCCGAGGAGGTCTACCGCCAGAGCGCGGGCGAGGGCGGCGCTCGCGAGGGCTGGGCGCCGGGCGACACGGCCGAAGCGACCGCCGCGCGTGGCCCGGCGCCGGGCGAGGCCGGCCTGCTGCACGGCTTTCCCCAGGGCGCGCGCGCCGGCAGCTTCCTGCACGGCCTGCTCGAGTGGGCCGGGCGCGAGGGCTTCGGCCGCGTGGCCGACGACCCGGCCGAGCTCGACGACATGGTCGCGCAGCGCGCTGCCCAGGCCGGCTACGGCGCCTGGGCGGGCGTGCTGCAGCGCTGGCTGCGCGTCTGGCTCGACAGCCCCTGGGACCTGTCGGCGCTCGGTCCGGACGGTGGCGGCCAGGGTGATGGTGGCCCGGCTGATGGGGCTTACCCGGCCGCGGCGCCGGCACGCGGCGTGCGCCCGCGCGAGCTGCGCCAGGTGCAGGTGGAACTCGAGTTCTGGCTGCCCGCCGCGCAGGCCGACGTCCAGCGCATCGACGTCCTCGTCACCCGCCACACGCTCGGTGGCGCGGCGCGCGTGCCGCTGGGCGCGCAGCGCCTGAACGGCCTGCTCAAGGGCTACGTCGACCTCGTGTTCGAGCACGCCGGGCGCTACTACGTGGCCGACCACAAGTCCAACCGCCTCGGCGAGGGCGACGCCGCCTACACGCCTGCGGCGATGCGCCGCGCCGTGCTCGGGCACCGCTACGAGCTGCAGTACGTGCTCTACCTGCTGGCGCTGCACCGGCTGCTGCGCGCCCGGCTCGGCGCTGCCTACGACTACGACCGCCACGTGGGCGGCGCGGTCTACCTCTTCCTGCGCGGCCACGCCGCGCCCGGCGGCGGCCTGCACCTGGAGCGCCCGCCGCGCCGGCTGATCGAGGCGCTGGACGCCCTCTTCGCCGGGTCCCGGGAGGCCGTCGAATGAAGATCGCGCCGACGGTCGAGGCCACCCTCGAGGCCTGGGTGCGGCAGGGCTGGCTGCGCGAGCTCGACCGCAGCTTCGCCGATTTCGTCGCCGGGCCGTCAGCGCAGGCCCTTCAGGCGCCCGTGAGCGAGCCGCTGCGGCTGGCCGCGGCGCTGGCCAGCCACCAGCTCGGCCGCGGCCACCCCGGGCTCGACCTCGCCAAGGTGCTGGACGACCCCGAAGGCACGCTCGGCCTGCCGCCGCCGGACGACGACGCGCGCCCGGCGGCCGCGGCGGCCCGGACGCGGCCGCCGGGCCCTGGCGAGCTCCTGCGCGCCCTCGGCCTGGACGCCGTCGGCTGGGCCGATGCGCTGCGGCCCAGCCCGGCGGTGGGCGACGGCCCCGGCACCACCCCGCTGGTCCTGGTGGGCACGCGGTTGGCGCTGCGACGCTACTGGCAGCACGAGCAGACGGTGGTGGCGGCGATCGAGGCGCGATTGCGGCCCGCTCCCGAGCCCGTGGCGTCCACCCCCCTCCCGCCGCGCCCGGTCTTCAGCCCCTCTCCCCTCGCGGGAGAGGGGTTGGGGAGAGGGGGGAACTCCGAGGCCTTGGCACTCACCCCCCTCTTCCCCGACCCCTCCCCCGCGAGGGGGGAGGGGAGCCCTACCCCGTCTCCTGGCAGCGTGGTGCCGGGGGTCCATTCCGCGGCGCCGACGGCGCTGCCGGGGTCTCACCCCGGCGCGGGCCCCGCGGCCGCGCCCGTGGCTGCGAGGGTGTCGACCCTGCTGCCCGATCTGGACGCCCCGGCCGGACAGGCCGCGCTGCGTGCCGCGCTGGACGTGCTGTTCCCGCCGTCGCCCGCCGGGACGGCCGATGGCCCCGACTGGCAGAAGATCGCCTGCGCGGTGACCGCGCACAGCCGCTTCGCCATCGTCACCGGCGGGCCGGGCACCGGCAAGACCACCACCGTCGTGCGGCTGCTGGCGCTGCTGCAGCACCTGGCGCTGCAGCACGGCGGCGGGCGGCCGCTGCGCGTGCGCATGGCCGCGCCCACCGGCAAGGCGGCGGCGCGGCTGAACGCCTCGGTCGCGCAGGCCGTGCAGCGCCTGCCGCTGGCGGCGCTGGCCGCCGGCGGCGACGCCCAGGCGCTGCGCGCGGCCATCCCGACGGCCGTGGTCACGCTGCACCGCCTGCTCGGCGCCCGCCCGGACACGCGCCGGCTCGCGCACGACGCGCGCCACCCGCTGCCGCTGGACCTGCTCGTCATCGACGAGGCCTCGATGGTGGACCTGGAGCTGATGGCGCGCACCTGCGCCGCGCTGCGCCCCGGCGCGCGCCTGGTGCTGCTGGGCGACAAGGACCAGCTCGCCGCGGTCGAGGCCGGCGCGGTGCTGGGCGGCCTGTGCGCCCGCGCTGACGCCGGCCACCACCGCCCGGCACAGGCCGACTGGCTGCTCGCGGCCACCGGCGAGCGCGTGCCACCGGCGCTCGTCGACCCCGAGGGCCAGGCGCTGGACCAGGCGGTCGTGGCGCTGCGCCACAGCCACCGCTTCGACCCCGCCGGCGGCATCGGCCGGCTGGCCGCGGCGGTCAACCGGGGGGATGTCGAGGGCACGCGCGCGCTGCTCGCCGCCAATCCGCCCGACCTGGCCTGCGTGCGGCTGCCGGGGGTGGCCCGTCGGGAGGGTGGAGCGCCGGCCGGCGCCATCGCCCCCCCGGGGGCCTGGCGCAGCCTGCTGCTGGACGGGGCCTGCGGCGCCTTCCCCGGGGCCGGCCGCGACCGCAGCGACCGTGGCCGCGCGATCGCGCCGCCGGTGGGCTACCGCCACTACCTGCAGCAGATGCGCGCGCTCCAGCCCGCGCCGGGCAGCGCATCGGCCGCGCTGGACGCCTGGGCGCTGGCGGTGCTGCAGGCCTTCGGTGCCTTCCAGCTCCTGTGCGCGCTGCGCCGCGGCGACTTCGGCGTGGAGGCGCTGAACGCCCGCACCGCGGCCCTGCTGCAGCGCGAGGGCCTGATTCCCGCTGCCGAGGGCTGGTACCCCGGCCGGCCGGTGATGGTGACGCGCAACGACCATACGCTGGGCCTGATGAACGGTGACGTCGGCATTGCGCTGGCCGTGCCGGACCCGGCCGCGGCCCCGGGCGCGCCGGCCGCAGCCTCCCGGCTGCGCGTGGCCTTCCCCGCCGGCGACGGCGGCGGCGGGGTGCGCTGGGTCGCGCCGAGCCGGCTGCAGGCGGTGGAGACCGCCTACGCGATGACGGTGCACAAGTCCCAGGGCTCGGAGTTCGCCCACGCCGCGCTGCTGCTGCCCGACCGCGCCAGCCCGGTGCTGACGCGCGAGCTGGTCTACACCGCCGTCACGCGCGCGAGCCACTGGTTCACACTGGCGCGGCCCGAGGGCGACGAGGGCGTGCTCGAAGCTGCGGTGGCGCGGTGC
>Ga0169931_10003698_pt1 | contig 24157 bp, 20 predicted proteins | sample Kivu_15m_20L_FD_129675 | JGI IMG/M metagenome (GOLD analysis project Ga0169931, IMG submission 129675) | Freshwater microbial communities from Lake Kivu, Western Province, Rwanda to study Microbial Dark Matter (Phase II) - Kivu_15m_20L... | ecosystem: Environmental > Aquatic > Freshwater > Lake...
GCACCGCCTTCGGATCCCTCCTGCAGACCTTTGTTTTCGGCGAGCTGGCAAGGCTTTCAACATTTCATCCCGACCCGCCAGCGATTTATCATCTCAGGACGCTTCAGGGTAAGGAAGTCGATTTCATTCTGGAAAGTCATGATCGATGCATCGTCGCAATCGAGGTGAAGGCCAGCGCCACCTTAAACTATGACTGGTTCACGACGATGCGCATGCTGCGCGACGCAACGGGGTCCGCCTTCGTCCAGGGAATTGTCCTATAAACCGGCAAAGAGGTGCCTCGCTTTGACGACCGGATGATCGCAGCGCCCGTTTCATGCCTCTGGGGAACCTGAGGGGTTCTTCGGTCAGAAGCCTTGCTATGTGGGTGCGGCTTGTCCGAACACTGGTCCCCACTTTTCGGGCCGCCAGAAGGTAGGGCTTATCGGGCGGGCGGGGGAAGGCTACGATCCGTCGGGCTTGTTTTCAGGAACCAAAGCCGGTCAATCAGATCAGCCGGGATCTTGGGATTTCGCGGAACAAGGGTTCACAAGGTGATCCGTTCAGGTGCTACGGAATTTGCCTGATTATGCAGTACGCAGCCCAAACCCAGTATTGGCCCCCGGACGCCCCAGCTTGTTGAAGTCTGGCTTGCGATGGACTATATGTAGTCACATATGACCACATGTCAGGAGTCCCCATGCTCACGATCAGCCTCAGAGACGCCAAGGCCGGATTTTCCAGCCTGGTTGATGCAGTCATCAGGGGGGAGATCGTGACCATTACCCGTCATGGCAAGCCCGTTGCCGCCCTGGTTTCGGTCGACGCGGCAGAGATCGCGCGCAAGGCGCTGACCCGTAAACGACCCGGCCTTGTCAGCTATCTTAGGACGTTCCCGGGCGGAGATTTTCCGCGCAATCGAAAGCCATCTCGGGATGTCGCGCTTTGAGAGGTTTCCTTCTCGACACCAACGTCATCTCCATGCTGGCGCCATCGACGTCGGAGGCAGAAGCTGAGTTCCTCGCCTGGCTGGACCGCATGGACGCCGATGGACGGCTGTTTCTGTCGGTCGTCTCGATCCATGAGATTGAAAAGGGAATCGCGCTCCTCGACACAAAGGGGGCGATCGCGAAGGCGGGAAGCCTAAAAGCATGGCTCAGTGGTCTTGTCTCAACATACGACGACAAGATCATTGGCGTCGATGCTGAGGCCGCCGCAATCGGCGGGCGGCTGGATGCGAAGGCGCTCGCAGCCGGTCACGACCCTGGCATGGCTGACGCCGCGATTGCCGGGACCGCCGCAGCCCATCAACTCGTCATCCTCACCCGCAACACGAAGCATTTCCTGCCGTTCGGTGTCGCGGTGTTATCGCCGGCCGAGGCTGTCGCGCTAGGAGGCCCCGCCTGAACGCTTCCTTCACTGCTCCTTCGCGCAGCGCTTTACCTGCGTGTCCCGCCCGCGTGGCAGGCCGCGCATGCCCCCTTCGCATGTCGTAACGGGTGGCCTTATGCCAGCTGTGAGGATGCCCATGCACCGAGCGCGCGGGAATTTGCGAATGAAATTCGGGGCAGGCCTCGCGGTTCGCGAGATCGTCCGGCGAACCGATCTGCTGCGGCGGACAGTGCGGACGCTGTTCGCGCGCTTCGCTTCGCCGCACACGGGACTGACCTCTACGATTGCACCGGGCATCGCCAGGAGACGGGCGACGACACAGACAAAGGCGGCGTCTGAGCGTGACGCGAAAGTCTGTGGCCTGATCAGCCCCAGGCAAACCGGGTCACACTTTTCCTGCGCGCTCTTTCCTGGTCGCACAGCCGGACGAAAAACCGCCTCGCACTTTTGCGGGCGGTGGCTGCGTAGGGCGTATCGGGCGGGCGTGGGAAGGCTGTCAACGCCGGGATAAAATTGGGCCATCAGCCTGAAGCCTACTGAGCGTTGCGTGAAGAATGTATTGACGCGGTGGCGTGTTTTTTCCGATCAGGAAAGCGACGCTGCATGAGTCGCCGTCCTTAGTGTTCTTCTTCACGTGACTGCATTTCCATTGCAGCATCGGCATGGCCGCGATCCGCTGTTGTACGTCAGGCGCTACATCGAGGAGCGTGGCGTCGATTGCGCCGTGGTCCAGCACGCCGTCAAGGAACGCTTGCTCGTTCTTGGTCAGCGTGAGAAGCGGCGCGACGCCCGCGCGGCATAGCGTGACGCTTTCTTCGATCCATGCATCGACCGAGCCCGCCTCCGTGAAGGCCGTGCGCGGCAGGCAGAAGAGGAGCTTCTGCTTCAGTTCATTCGGCTCGGCGCCGATGTTGTCTGCCGATGCCTTCCGCCAGTCATTCCGGCCGGAGGCGCCGAGCGGGAGCTTGGCCGCTTTTACGCGCGCCCAGTCGATGTTCTCCAGCGCGAAAATGCGGCGCGCATCGAAAAGGTCACGGGCCGCGCGTCGATCCAACAGCGCGACCAGTTTGCCCGCAATTATTTCATGGAGGTCGATGACCAGTACGTCTTTGGCGCCCGCCCCACCCAGCTGGACGGAGTTCATGCGGGCGGCGCCAAAGAGGGGCTGGCGCATCATGAAATTGATATCGACTTCGATTGCGCCGTTGCCGCCGAGCGCCGAGGGATGCACGGCAAGCCATTTGCCGCCGGCATGCTCGTCGGGCTGGCGGCGGACACGGTAGCCTTGGGCTGCCAGAATACGGCCGACCGCGGCTTCAAGCGCGGGCCGTTCGGCCAGCATCTTCTCGCGGTCGCGTTCGCCGATAGAGTTGAGGTCGATATCGACAGACAGCCGGTCAAGCCCGAGGTGAAACATGTTGAGCGCTGTGCCGCCCTTCAGCGCAAAGCGGTCCGCGAGCCGGTCGTCGCTTGCGATTTCTTGCAAGAGATCAAGAAGGCGCAGGACTTTTTCGAGTGTGCCCGGCTGATAGCCGGTGTCAGATGCGAGCTGCTGTAGCGTTTGTAGTGACGGTGCGGCCATCAAGCCCCCTCGAATGAATGGTTCAAGAGGGCGCTCGGTACGAGAATATTCCAGGCGCCGACAGACTTTGCGTCACCCGGCTTCGCGCCAAGCACATATTGCGGGTGCTTGGGTTTGAGCGACCGGAGCGCGGCGATTGCTTTGTCGGGGACGCCGAGCCGCGTTTTTTCGCGCTCAAGCCACCAGCCGAGCGCCCCTGCAACGGCGGCGCTCTTGAGACTTTGGGCCTGGCGCACCAGCGGGTCAGTCTTGAGGCGCTCGACCAACGCGAGTGAGCTGAAGAGTTCGTCCGCGCCGCCGACGAGGTCATGGCGGTCAAAGACATCGACGATTGTGCGCTCCAGTGTGGTGACAGAGAGCTTCAACCCGGCGCGGTCCAACGCTTCGATATCGCGGGCGGCAACAAGGCCGGTTGGTCGCTTGAGGAAGCGGCAGGAAAATTCCGGCGTCTCAAAGAGCGTTGGCGCAGCCAGCGTTATCGCGTATACCTCAGGCGCGTTCGTGTATGCACAGCCGTGCAGTTCAAGCGCGGAGTGGTAGGCGATCACGGCATCGCTCTTGAGGCGCGAGGCGGCAAGAAAGCGGTCTGTGGCCCAATGCCTGGGATCGCCGTGCGGTGGCACTGACGCGAAGACGCCGCGCGCCACGCGGCGGATGTTGCCGGCCTTCAGGTGTTGGGAAAGCATCGTTGTCACCACCTTGTCAGTGGTCGGGCGGCGCACTGCGCGCGCGTATTCCTCCCGGCGGAATACCGGGTGGGCGCTGAAGAAGGCGCGCGAGTCCGTCCGGACGTCTTGGGTCGTCATTGATGTTTCCGTAGGCAAAGCTATAGGAAGTATATGGCTTTCTATCGGAAAAACTCAATAATGATCGTCCGGGACTGAGCTTGGAAGGCGGAAGGCAATAGGAAATATATAGCTTTCCCGCGGCTTAGCTCAGTCGTCTCGATTGCGGATAAGGCGCTGACCTGCCTGTGTGAACCGCCCCTCCGACGCAAGTGGACCCTTTAAAGGACATGTAAGCGCGCGTGGGTCGGGTGGAGGCATGCGTCCGGCCACGACCCACCTTCGCTGCACCGGGACAAAGACGCTCCGCGCGGTGTCCATGACCCCGAGCGCGTCTGTCTGGCGCGTGCGGCGCCCTTAACTCAAAGGCCGGATCCGGATGTTGCGGTACCAGACCTTATCGCCATGGTCCTGGAGGGCGATGTGTCCGGTCGCAAAGGTTCCGAAAGGCGGCCACTGCCTGAACTTCGAGGCGGCGACCTTTGCCTTCCAGGCCTCGTCGCCATAGCTCGAGGAGGCGACGATGACGCCGTTGAGACGGTGCTCGATCTCTGTGCCCGTATAGCGGATCACCGCCAGGTTCCACTCGCCGACGGGAAAGACGGCGCCGTCGGGGGGAACTTCGATGTCATAGAGCGCCCCGGCGCGATGGGAGGGGATCTTGCCGTCCGGATGCCCGTCATTGTCGAGGACCTGCATTTCCGGGCCGGTGTTATAGGTGTTATCCGCGCCGTCCACCTCCTGTATCAGGTACATGATCCCGCTATTGCCATTCGGCGAGATCTTCCATTCGAGGGAGAGTTCGAACGGTCCGAACTGCTCAGCCGTCATGATGTCGCCGGCGCCGCCCTGGCTGAGGGCGAGCACGCCATCCTCGACCACCCAGGCTGCCCCGGGTTTATCCGTCTTATAGCCCTTCCAGCCGGTAAGGTCTTTGCCGTTGAAGAGCATCTTCCATCCAAGGGCGATATCCTCTTCGCTGAGGCCGGCGGTATCGGCTGGCGAGGCCTCTGTCTCAGCCGGCGCGGGCGCGGCCGCGGTCTCAGGCGCCGGGGCAGGCGAGCCGCACGCCGACAGGGCGAGCAGTCCCAGGCCTGCGCTCATCAGGCGGCTCAGCGTCTGTCCCGTTGTCATCGGCATGCCCGGTCTCCCTTAGCTGAGGCTGACCTGTCGCATCAGCCACACACGACCTGCATCTTCAGGCCTGTGTGGCGGGATCGCAAGACCCCTTCTCGCCCCACCTCTGCCCCACATCCCTTTTCCCTGAAGCCCCCTTCCCGACAGGTCCCTTCCCCCGGCCCCAGATCCCCGCCCCTTTACCCCGCTGCTGAGCCGGGCCGCGTGTGACCCGGCCCCCGTGTGACCCAGCCCCCGTGTGACCCAGCCCAGGGGGGCCTTGCCATCTCCGCGCCTTGCGCAAAGGGTGACGTGTGCGCAACATCCCGGTTGCGTAAAGTCGCCCTTAAGGGGCCATCGCGTCCGGGCGTGTCAGGCGGGCCTCCCCGGCCAGAGCCTGAGACATGCTGGAAAGACTGGCCCGTAAGACTGGCCTTAGACATTGGCCCGAGACATGGGCAAGAGATATGGGCCTGTGAGGAGAGAGTGAATGGAGCTGATCAGCCAGACGGCGGTTGAGGGAATTCCCGGCCCCGGCGCGAGGGAAGCCTATCCGCGTCTGACCGGCCTGCGCCTGGATGACGCGGGCTTCTTCACGCAGGGCCATCCTTACGCCGTCTATGACCGGCTGCGGCGCGAGGCGCCGGTGTGCTGGCATGAAGAAGCCGAGGGGCTTCCCGGTTTCTGGGCGGTGACGCGCCATGCCGACGTCATGCGCGTCAACGGCGATCCGGCGACGTTCTCCTCCCAGCGCGGCGGCATCCTGATGGTCACGCCTAAGCCAGGCATGGGACACATGCTGCTCGGGCGGGCCTCGCAGGATACGATGATCAACCTCGATGCGCCCTATCACATGCAGCTCAGGCGCGAGCATATGCCCTTCTTCACCCCGGCCTATCTGAGGGGGCTGACCGAGCGCGTGCAGGCCGAGGTGAGCCGCCTGATTGACGCCATGGCGGCGCGTGCGGGCGATAACGGATCGGCGCGCGTGACATGCGATCTGGTCGAGGACTTCTCCTCGCGCCTGCCGCTTTATACGCTCTGCGAGATCCTCGGCGTGCCCGAGCCTGACCGGGCGAAGTTCCTGCACTGGATGCACTATCTGGAGATGGCCCAGAACCTCGCCGCCCAGCAGGCGGCCCAGCCCATCGCCCCGAGCCTTGAGCTCATGCAGTTCGTCGCCGACTTCAACGCCAATGTCGAGGAGATGTTCGCCTACGGCCAGCACATGCTGCACAAGCGGCGCGCTGATCCCCAGCCCGACCTGATGAGCGCCATCGCCCGCGCGCAGGTCGACGGGGCTCTCCTCAGCGATGAATATCTCGACGGCTCCTGGCTCCTCATCGTGTTCGCCGGCAATGATACGACCCGCAACACGCTCTCAGGCGCCATGAAGCTCCTGAGCGAGCATCCCGACCAGAAGGCAAAGCTCAGCGCCCATCCTGAGCTTCTCTCCAACGCCGCCGACGAGTTCATCCGCATGGTGAGCCCGGTCATCTATATGCGCCGCACGGCCCTTGGCGACGCCATGATCGCCGATCAGGCCGTCAGGGCGGGCGAGAAGGTCATCATGTATTATGGCGCCGCCAACCGCGACCCGGCGGTCTTCGAGGATCCCGACCGCCTGGACGTGGCGCGTCCCAATGCGGGCAAGCACATCGCCTTTGGCTATGGACCGCATGTGTGCCTCGGCAAGCGCGTGGCGCAGATCCAGCTGGAGGAAGCCTACCGCCAGCTGCTGGCGCGCCTGCCTGATATTGAATGGACGGGCGAGATCGATATCGCGCCCAATAACTTCGTGCATGCGATACGCAGGCTGGGCGTCTCGTTCAGCGCGCCGCGCTGAGCGGGTCAGGCAAGATGTGATCGGGAGGTCCCTGGAGGTGAGGGTGCATCATGGGTGAGATCATCAGCGGGACGCGCCGTATCGACACCAGCGCGATCAACCTGCGCGCTGCGCGCGCAGCCACCGGCCTGGACAGCATCGGGGTGAGGCCCGGCGACATTATCGCGCTGTGCCTGCGCAATGATTTTCCGTTCTTCGAGGCCAGCACCGCGGCGGGCATTCTGGGCGTCTATCCGACCCCGATGAACTGGCATGCGACCCCGGAGGAGGCGCGCTATATCCTCGAGAACTCAGGCGCGCGGGTCCTGGTGATCCATTCCGATCTCCTCGCGGGCCTTAAAGATGCGATCCCCGCGGGCGTGCATGTGTTCAGCGTGCCGACCCCGGAGGAGATCTGTGCGGCCTATGGCCTGTCGCCGTCCGATCCGCCGGCCGGCGCGCGCGACTGGTCGGACTGGCTGGAGGGGTTTGCGCCCTGGTCGGGGGAGGCGCGGCCTAATCCGGGCACCATCATCTATACCTCTGGCACTACGGGGCATCCCAAGGGCGTGCGCCGCGCCCCGCCCACACAGGCGCAGTCAGAGGCCTCCATACGGGGTCTTGTGACCATATTCGGCCTGATGAGCCGGCCGCCGCCCACCATTGTCAGCGTCATGACGGGGCCGATGTATCATTCAGCGCCCAACGCCTATGGGACGGTCTGCCTGCGGCTGGGGGTTAATCTTTACCTTGAGCCGCGCTTCGAGCCCGAGCGGCTGCTCGCCATGATCGAACAGCACAAGGTCACGCACCTTCACATGGTGCCGATCATGTTCAACCGGCTTCTCAAGCTGCCTGAGGCGGTTCGCAACAGATATGACCTTTCATCCCTTGAGTTCGTGGTGCATGCGGCTGCGCCCTGTCCGGCCCCGGTCAAGCGGGCGATGATCGACTGGTGGGGACCGGTCATCAATGAATACTATGGCTCGACCGAGACGGGCGGGGTGGTCTTCTGCACCTCCGGGCAGTGGCTGGCGCATCCGGGCACGGTGGGCAGGGCCCTGCCGGGGGCGGATGTGCGCATCACCGATACCGATGGGCGCTCGCTTGCCCCTGGCGAGATCGGCGAGGTGACGGCGGCCTTTCCGGAGCTTGCCGATTTCACCTACCATAAGGATGACGCCAAGCGGCAGGCCAGCAGCCGGGTTGGCCTCGTGGCGACAGGGGATCTCGGCTATCTTGATGCTGAGGGTTTCCTCTATCTGTGCGACCGGTCCAAGGACATGATCATATCCGGCGGGGTCAATATCTATCCGGCCGAGATCGAGGCCGTGCTGCACCGCATGCCGGGGCTTGCCGACTGCGCCGTCTTTGGCGTGCCCGATGATGAATATGGCGAGGCGGTGCATGCCTGTGTCCAGCTTCAGCCGGGGGTCAGCCTGAGCGAGGAGGAGGTCAGGGCCTATCTGCGCGGGCATCTTTCGGGCTTTAAGGTTCCGCGGTCCGTTGATTTCCGGACCGACCTGCCGCGCGAGGATTCCGGCAAGATCTTCAAGCGTAAACTGCGCGAACCCTTCTGGGCCGGTCGCGCCGCCCGCATCTAGAAAAGGACGCCGTCACGTGAACTTTGATTTTTCTGACGACCAGAAGATGCTGCGCGATCAGGCAAGGAAGTTCCTTGCTGACCGATCGAGCCGCAAGGCTGTACGCGCCGTGCTCGATGATGACGCGAAGGCCTATGACGCGGCCCTCTGGAAAGACATCGCCGCCCAGGGCTGGCTGGGAGCAGCCATACCTGAGGCGCATGGCGGGCTCGGGCTTGGCCGCCTGGAGCTCTGCGTGCTGGCCGAGGAGATCGGCCGCTCGCTTGCGCCTGTGCCCTTTTCCTCAACGCTCTACTTCTTCTGCGAGGCGCTCCTCCTGGCTGGCTCGCCCGCCCAGCAGGCCGCCCTCCTGCCGCGCCTGGCTGAAGGCGGCGTGATCGGCGCGTTTGCGGTCTCCGAGGGACCTGGCGCACCCTCAGCCTCAGGCATCGAGGCGCAGTTCGATGGTCAGACCCTGAGCGGGACCAAGATCCCGGTGACCGATGGCGATAGTGCAACCCACGCCGTCGTCCTGGCGCGCGAGGGACAGGGCCTGTCGCTGGTTCTGGTTGACCTGCAGCAGCCGGGCGTGACCCGCGAGAGCCTGAAGACGCTGGACCCCACGCGCAGCCATGCGCGTCTTGTCTTCAGCCGGGTGGCGGCCCAGCGGCTGGGCCGGGCGGGCGAGGGCTGGGATCTGGCCGAGCAGGTGCTCGACCGCGCCGCCGTGCTGCTCGCCTTCGAGCAGATCGGCGGATCGCAGGCGTGTCTTGAGATGTCGGTGGATTATGCGAAGGGCCGCTATGCCTTCTCGCGTCAGATCGGCTCCTTCCAGGCGATCAAGCACAAGCTGGCGGACATGTATGTCGCTATCGAGCTGGCGCGTTCGAACGCCTATTACGGCGCCTGGGCGCTCTCCACGCAGGCCCCCCAGCTGTCCGTGGCGGCGGCGGCGGCGCGTATTGCAGCGTCGGATGCCTATTACTTCGCCGCCAAGGAGGCGATCCAGACGCATGGCGGCATGGGCTATACCTGGGAGGTGGACTGTCACCTCTTTTATCGTCGCGCCAAGCTGCTCGCCGTCCAGGCGGGTGGACCGGGCGTATGGAAAGAAAAGCTGGTGCGCCGGCTTGAGCAGAAGAACGCGGCCTAGGAGAGACCCTCATGGATTTTAATGACACAGCTGAAGAAGCCGCCTTCCGCGCCGAAGCCCGCGCCTGGCTTGAGGCCACATTAGGCGCCGCCGGCGATCATCCCGGCTCACGCTCGGATACGGCCGAATGGCTCAAAGCCGCCAAGGCCTATCAGGCGAAGAAGGCCGCCGCCGGCTTTGCCGGTCTCACCTGGCGAAAGGAAGTCGGCGGGCGCGAGCTGGCGCCAATCTTCTCGGTGATCTTCAGCCAGGAAGAGCAGAAGTTCGAGGCCCCCGTGGCGCCGTTCGCCATAGGTCTGGGCATGTGCATTCCGACGGTGATCGCCTTTCATTCGGCCGACAGGGTGAAGCGCTATGTCGGTCCTGCCCTGCGCGGGGAGGAGATCTGGTGCCAGCTCTTCTCCGAGCCCAGCGCCGGATCAGATGTGGCGGGCCTGAAGACGCGCGCCGTTAGGGACGGGGATGACTGGATCATCAACGGCCAGAAGGTCTGGACATCGGGCGCGCATTATTCTGACTTCGGGATTGTGCTTGTCCGCACCGACCCTGAAAAGGAAAAGCACAAGGGCCTCACCATGTTTGTCATCAACATGAAGGCGCCGGGTGTTGAGGTGCGTCCGATCCATCAGATGTCGGGCGGATCGAACTTCAACGAGGTCTATTTCACGGACGTGCGGATTTCAGACAGCGAGCGTCTGGGCGAGGTCGGCAATGGCTGGAATGTCGCCCTTGTCACGCTGATGAATGAGCGCCTGGCTGTAGGCGGCTCCTCGGGTCCGGAATATGCCGAGATCCTTGAGCTTGCCCGCAATACGCCCTCGCCCTCGGGCCGGGGCTCGCTCCTTCAGGACCAGGCCTTCCGCGAGAAACTCGCCGGCTGGTATGTCAGCGCCGAGGGCTATCAGCTGGGCAAGTACCGCACCATGACGGCCCTCTCAAAGGGCGAGACGCCCGGCCCTGAAAGCTCGATCGGCAAGATCCTCAACGCCAATCGTATGCAGGATCTCGCCAATGCGGCGATCGAGGCGGAAGACCATTACGGCATCATCTCGGATGCGGATCTGGCGCCGCTGCAGGGGGCGTTCCACAACGCCTATATGTGGGCGCCGGGCCTTCGCATCGCGGGGGGAACTGACGAGATCCTGCGCAACATCATCGCCGAGCGCGTCCTCGGCCTGCCGCAGGATGTGCGTGTAGATAAGGGCGTTGCCTACAAGGACCTGCCGACCGGACGCTGAGCGCTCTCTGGCGCACGCCCCGGGGGCGGGAAGGCCCGCCCCGGGGCGTGCGCATGAGGTGAGGATGAGCGCGGCACGTCCTGTCGCAACGCGTTGCTGCAGGTCCGCCCTCTTCAATCATGAACGCCAACGTCCGCAGCCCTGCGCACCTGGGCCCTGCGCTTTGGAGCCCTGCGGACCTGAGCCCCGCGCCCTGGCGGATGCGCCCTTACAACAATCACCCGAGCCGCGCACGCGATGTCAGCGCTCCGGCAGGCCCTATCAGGCCTGTCTCAGGCGCTGCGCTCACGCGTGTCGCCAGCGCTGGCGTAGACATGGATCTGCGTCATGACGCTGGCGAGCTGCATGCGGAGGTCGGATGCAAGGCCGTCTGTCTCGGCCACATCGCTTAAGTGACGTCCCTCATGTATCTCATCGCTGGCGATCCTGCGCTCAAGATCTGCGCGTCGCGCCAGGAGGCCTTTAAGCACCTCTGACATTTGTAACTCCCCACACCCGTCACACCCAACTCGTGACATGGGCCCCTCATCCATCTTATGCAGATCGGAACCCGATGACAGGACACACCCGCGAGCTTATATTCGTCAAGCTGTGGCGCCTCGGTCACGCCTGATGGTTCTGTTCTCTCAACTCCAACCGGGGCCGCAACACCTAGATAAAAGAGACTATGGAATGACGTGTGCTTTCGCGCCCCGCGTGAAAACAATGAGATAGTTCCTCGCGCGCCGCGCTTTGCGTGCGCGGCGGGTTTGATCTGGCCCAAGACGCACCTGTGACATCGATGGCGACATCCGTGTGTCTCTGCGTTTCGGCGTATTGGCGCAGGTGATGAATGATGCCTTAATGAGGATGGTTTGGGGGAGATACGATATGACAGCTTACATGAAGGCATCAGGCTCGCCGCTTACGCGCCTGTTGCAGCAGGTGGGGTGGACGGCAAAGCCTCGGCCGTGCGCCGTGCGCCGTCAGGCCATTCACGTTCTTCTCGAGGCGGGCGGATGGGGCGATGAGCGCTCGCGGCGCGCAGCGGTCCTCAGCGATCTTTACCGCCTTCATGCAGCCGAGAACGCAGATGAAGATGCTGTTGTCAGCTATGCGGATACGCTGCCGCCGGACGCCTGGGTCAATGCGGAGCTTGCTCGGCGCGGCGAACGCTTCCGCATTCATGCCGTCGATGGCTTCCGGTGCGAGATCTACGACATCTGATTCCGGTCCTGCGACCGCGCGCCGGAGGACGGCGGGTGCATTGCCTCGCTCTGCTTCAACGGCTCACGGTGGTGCGGCCAGCATTGAGCCGACACGAACCATAGCTACCTTGCTGCATGCGCATGTTCTGGGCGGATCATCCATCCATTGGCCTCGTCTCGAGCCGGGCTCAGATAGTCCGTCTGAGATCGGGGATCGTCTTACCCGATAACATGTGTTTGACGACGCAGTGCGAGATGGCGCTGTGGGCTCGCATAGGGACGGAAAGACGACTAACGCAGTGACGCCTCCGCCTCTCTCAAGGTGTTCAGCTTATCTGTTGTTGCGGGACAGGATCAAGCGAGCCACGATCGCACCTATCGTCATCCCCGATTGATAAGAAATTTAAGAAATTGCAGCGCATCTTTTGCTTCAGCCTGCTACGTGGAGGACTCTGACAGTCTGAGGAGGGGACCCTATTGTCGTGGACAAAGCGATCCATCATCGCGCGGCTGTATCAGGATGCCCTGCCTGTCTGTCCGGGGTCGGACGGGCCGTTCGGGTCAGGTACGGCGAGGACAAGGGCCACCAGCTCGCCGATCCGGTTGACGCCGACCTTTTCGAAGATCTGCCGGATCTGGGCCCGGATCGTGCCGATGGCGACCCCGCGCAGGCGGGCCACCTGGTCGGCGTCCTTGCCCTCGGCGAGGAGGGCGGCGACGCCGGCCTTGGCGGCGGTGAGCCCGAACAGGCGACGCAGGTCCTCGATGGCGGGTCGCAGCCGTCGGGCCGGATCCACAAGGGTCAGGAGAATGCGCGCACCGGGCAGGGCGTCGAGGCCGACGCCGCGCACCGCCGAGGGGCGTGCGAGGACCGCGCCATTGAGCCGGCCCCTGTCGATCACGAAATTATCCAGCCGTCCCGGACCGCGCCGGTCGCGGGCGGCCTGGGCAAGACCGTCGAGCCGACGCTGCGTGTCGGGGCGGGCCGACCACAGACGGCCATCGCGCACCCCGAATGTGTCCGTGAACAGGCCTTCGGCGCGTCCGTTCACGCGGGCGGGGCGGCCATTATGGTCGATCAGGATCAGCGCCTGGCCCAGCCCGCCTGCAAAATCAGCCGCGCTGTCGATGCGCGCCTGCCGCATGCGGTGGGCCAGCTCAAGCGTGCGGTTGGCGAAGGGCATGAAGGCGGCAAGCTCTGCGGCTTCATCCGGGGCGATATCGCCCGCCCGTTCCGGACGCGCCAGGGAGTAGATCCAGGTTTCATCGGCGAGGTTGAGGCGCCAGCCGGCGAAGCTGGCGATGCCTTTGGGAACCAGAAAGTCATTGTAGATGGCTGAGCGCCTGCGCTGGCCGTCGGGGACATCAACATTGTCCACATAAAGACGCCCCGAAGGCGCAGCGCCCATGGCCCGGGCGCGGTAATCGCCCGAGAGCCATCCGCCGGCCTCATAATCTGCAAAGACCTCCTGTGAGTGCGCCGCCGCAACGGTTCGCAGCTGCGAGAGATCAGCGTGCACCAGGCAGAAATGATCAAACCCCAGGAGCCGGCCGGCCTGCGCCAGCGTCTCGGCCTCGCCATCGGGCAGGAACAGCCCCTCCTCAAGCCGGCTGAGCGCCTCGTTGAACGCGGGTCGTCGAAATTCCCCAGTCACAGCTGTCGTGTGCCCCCAACACAAACTCAGCCTTTGCTTGAAGCAACTATGAAATTTCGTCAAAATGCGACATAAAACTGCCCTAACGATATATATAAAATACAATATTACGCAGGGGCAGTACTCTAAAGTACGTATTCAAAATTAGATACAATTGGCATAAATTGCCCTTTCTCAATCCAAAAACCGGTCGCCCGTCTATCGGCAGTGTTGAATATGGAAACAACTTTCCCGTCTGTTAGACAGGGTGTCGGGGGGACGGGCCACATTATTCATACCGGCGCGGGCAATGGTATTCAGGCGGACGGATGTTCAGCCGCCGCGCTGCAGGCCGGGGAGGCCCCATAGCTGAAACCAGGCGCTCTGGCCTCTCTCACGGTCGCCTCTGGCGTGCGGGGGCCGCTCTCACTGGGCTCGTTCCTGCAGGAGGGCCCTGTCACAGCCGTTCCCGGAACGCCCGCTGCAGGCAGAGGCGCCCCGGCTGAAGGGCCCCGGACACATCATACAGGTTATCCGCTCCTGGTTATCCCGCGCTCCCGGTTGCCTCGACCCCCGATTAATTCGACCGCCGTTACCTCGTTCCGGTCACCTCGTACACTGTCACCTCGGACACGGTCACCACACCCGACAGTCACCTGTCCGGCGCCGCAGGTTCCCCAGTGTCAGATCGCACACTTTCAGGTCTCCCGCTGGCAGATCTCCCACTGGCAGACCGCTATGCGTCACAGATCCCCACGGGTAAAAGGCCGCCATTGAGGACCACCCGCCAAGGATGCTTGTGACGTAACATCTGTTACAGGGCGGCTGGCCTATCGCCCGATGCTGCTTGCCGGCGAACGGCCGCGCCCGCACGCAGCCGCCCTTAAGACCGCTCAGCCGGGACAGGCGCGGGTCTGCCTCTCCCCGCCGGGAAGACGGCTCACTTCACACAAACCGCCCCGTCCTCAGCTCGCGCGGGCGCCCCCCGATCCACCCGACCGCGCGCGGGCGGTGATTAAGCTCGGGTTGGTTTTTGTGTGCCACGCGACAAGCGTCGTCCCTGATCGCGCGATCAGCTCCGAAGGCTGCAGCGGGCCGGGGATGGACGGGCAGGCGATGCGCCTGCGGCAGGTCGCTCAGGCGCTATGCGCCCTGCGCGATCAGCCCTCCCCCCGAGGCCCTTCTGGCGCCGGAAGGGAGGATCGCACGGCGCCGTGATGCGGCGCCGTGATGCGACGCCGGTGTGATCGGGGCGCGGGCGATCGGACGACAGGGTTTTGAGGCGCCAGGGTTATGAGACGCCAGAGTTATGAGAGATTGGGCGGCAGGGGACAGGAGATGGCGCCATGAACACGACAGGCGGAGCCCCCGGGATCATCCCTGAGGAGGGGACAGCAGCCAGTGCTGCAGCCGGGACCAGCGTGTCCCATGCCGCGGGCGGGCCTGAGCATGCGTCCTGCGCAAATTGCGGGGCTCAGCTGACGGGCGCCTTCTGTCAGGCCTGCGGGCAGTCAGCCCATATACATCGCACGCTCCTGCACATGCTGGAGGAGTTCCTGCATGGCCTTCTGCACTTTGACGCACGCGCCTGGCGCACCCTGCCCATGCTGGCCTTTCGTCCCGGAACCCTCACCCGCGAGGTCATCAATGGCCGGCGCGTACGCTATATTTCTCCGCTGGCGCTCTTTCTGTTCGCCGTTTTCCTGATGTTCTTTGTCTTCTCCCTCCTCGGCGAGGGCGAAGGGGATCCCGCAGCGCGCCCCACCTTGCGCGATCTGGAGGCGCGGGTCGTTGATGCCGACGCCAGTCTCACCGAGGCGCAGATGGAGCTGGCCGAGGCGCAGCGAGCGCTCCTGGCTGCATCCGCCGCGGCCGTCCCCCCGGCGCCAGGGGCCCTCGCCTCAGCGCCCGGTCCCGCCCCCGACGCTGAGCGTCTTGAGGACATCGCCGAGCTTGAAAGCACGGTTAAACAGCGCGCCATCGACAAGGCGGACGCTGATACGCGCCTGTCGCAGGCCAAGGACCGTCAGCGCCGTCTTGAGCTGGCCCGCGAGGACCTGTTCCGGCGGCGCGCCGCGGCCGAAGCGGCCGGCGACGCCTCCGCCCTGAGCCGGGCCGAAGGGCTCATGGCGTCGGTGGATCATGCGATGGAGACCGGTTCGGTTTATCCCCATGTCGAGGTCGGGAGCGACCCGGACGGGGCCATGCGTATCATCATTGATCCGCAGCGGGCTGACGCCGGCGGGCGTGAGAGCCTGCTGGAACAGATTGCGCGCCTGCACGCCGAAGGCCGCCTTAAGATCGAGACGGGCTTTCCCTATGTCGACAAGAAGATCAGCGCCAAGCTCGAGAACCCCGAGCTCGGCTTATACAAGATCGAGACGGCCGCCTATAAACTGTCTTTCCTTCTGGCGCCCCTGTCCTTGCCCTTCATGGCTCTGCTCTTCCTCTTCCGGCGCGGCGTGACGCTCTATGATCACACCGTCTTTGTCCTCTACTCCCTCTCCTTCATGGCGCTCCTCCTGGTCAGCATCCAGCTGGTCTCGCTGGCCGGATCGTGGGTGGAAGGCCCGCTTGCGCTCCTGGCCGTGTTCGGCCCGCCTGCGCACATGTTCTTTCAGCTGAAGGGCGCCTATCAGCTGGGCTGGTTCTCGGCCGCCTGGCGCACGTTCATTCTCCTGTTCTTCGCCCTCTTCGTCCTCATCCTTTTTGTTGCGCTGATGATCCTCCTGGGGCTCACCGGTTAGGCGGGGAGGTCGGTTGAAGGATCGCCCCCGGGTGCGCCCCGTACTGATCTGTCAGAAGCCGCTTCCCCCCGGCCCGCGCGGGACCGGCCGCCAGTTACGCACGAGGGAATCGAGGAGGCGAACGCCCCAGGCGGCTGATCCGGCGGGCTTCTGATCATTCGCGCCGCCATAGGCGACGCCTGCGATATCCAGGTGCGCCCAGGGCATGTCGCGGCTGATGAACTCGCCGATAAAGTGCGCTCCTGTGCCAGCCCCGGCGCCGCCATCCCCGGAGTTCTTGATGTCCGCGATATCCGAGGCGGTGCGCGCTGCGTAATCAGGATGAAGCGGCATGCGCCAGACCCGTTCCCCGCTGGCCCGTCCGGCCGCGATGATCTGATCGGCGAGTGCGTCATGGCGGCTGAACAGGCCGGCATAGTCCTCGCCCAGCGCCGTGCCGATGGCGCCGGTGAGCGTTGCAAGATCAATGATCGCCGCGGGCGCCAGGTTCGCCTCCGCATAGGCCAGCGCATCGGACAGGACGAGACGTCCTTCCGCATCCGTCGAGATGATCTCGATAGTCTTGCCATTCATGGCGGTGAGCACATCGCCCGGGCGTATCGCCTCGCCATCGGGCATGTTCTCCGAGAGGGCGGCGATGGCGATCACGTTCACAGGGGCGCGGGACTTCGCCAGCGACAGGACGGCGCCGACGACGCTGGCGGCGCCGGACATGTCCATCTTCATGGACCCCATGCCCGCTCCGGCCTTAAGCGAGATGCCGCCTGTATCAAAGGTAATGCCCTTGCCGGCCAGCACGATCGGTCCGCCCTGGGGCGCGCCCGGCCCTGTATAGCGCACGATCAGGATACGGGGGTCACGCTCTGAGCCGTTCGCTGATCCGAGGATAGCGCCCATGCGCAGGCGTTCCATGTCGGGTACGGTAAGAACATCGACCGCGACCTCGCGCAGGCCCGCGAAGGCGAGACGCGCGCGCTCAACAAAGCTCTCCGGATAGATCACATTGGCGGGTTCATTGGAGACATCGCGCGTCCAGGCCATCGCCTCGATGAGCGCCCGGCCGCGCGTCTGGTAAAGATCGCGCGCTGCGGCCTCTGCGTCGGTGACCACCAGGCTCGGGGCAGGCTGACCGGCGAGCCGGCGGCCGGCCTGATGCAGGTCGGAACGGTACTCGCCGATCCCCATGCCGGTTGCAAATGCAGCGACGGCCTCGGCCCGCAGGCCCGCCGCCAGCACGCTGAGCCCTGCGGGCTCGCTGATCAGCGCCCGGCCCGCAACGATCCCGGCTGTCTGAAACGCAAGGCCATCCGGATCGGGTCCGAGCCCGACGATCAGGATGCGGTCCCAGCCGCCGATGCCGCGCAAAGACAGGCTCTGTCTGAGGCCATAGCTGAAGCGGGCCGAGACAAGGGCGCGGGCGACAGCCTCGCGGTCCGCGCGCGGCAGGACAGCCGCCCTCACATTGAGGTCCTGCGCCTGGCTGAGCGGAATGACGAGGCCGCCTGCCTGCGACGCGAGGCGCGGGGCGAAGGAGAGGGCGCGCTGGACGGCCGGCGGCGCAGGGCGGGTGGCGCCCACCACATCGCCAGGGGCGGCCTGGGCGAGGGCCGGGGGCGGCGCGTTCAGGCTGACCAGCGCACCCGCGCACCCGCACAGACACAACGCCAGGGCTCTGAGGCGTAAGACGTGCGCAAGGCCCGCAGGACGCCGCCAGAGACGACGCCCCTCGCAGGCCGGCCCATCCGCCATCAGTGGGTGAGTGTCAGGGCGCATCATGCCATCCTCTCCTCAGGGTCACACATAAGCGCTGACTAAACGCGCCCTTTCCTGACGCACAAGCAGGCCGCCCCCCCTCCTGACGCAAATGTGCACACGAGCCGTGAGCCCTCGCCTCCCGGCGCCCCCGGCCGTCCCTTCCTCAGTTATCTCCTTCACGTCTCCCCTTGAGGGGCGCGGGTGAGCCTGCAGGGGCCCGCCGTCCGTAAAGCTGCGTGATCCTGATCAAGGCGGCCTTAAGCGCCTTCATGATCTGCATGCGCCTGAGCCTCTTTGCGCGCAGCATCCTATCCTGCCCGCGCGGACGCCAGGAACGCTTCGATCTTGCCTGAGGGAGTTTATCCATGTGGTCACGGCGCGCCCCTTCGCAGAGCTCCGGCAGCCTGTCGGCGAGGCAGGCTCAGCCGGCCTCCACCGCCCCGGCGGCCAGGCCCGGCCCTCTCGCGCCCCCGGTCGCGCGCCCGGGCCAGTCATCTGTGCAGTCATCCGCCCAGTCACCCGGCCAGTCACCCGGCCAGTCACCCGCCCAGGCGTCAGTCCTCTCATCGGGTCTCAGGCTCTCGGTCGGCCTCAGCCTGTCGCTGGCGGTGCTGTCCGCCTGCGCGGCCACCAGCGTGCGCGAGCGCGCGACGGGGTTCCGGCATGGCCTCGGGCCTGATCTGCGCATCTTTGCCGATGACCAGTGCCTGCCGGTCAGCATGGAGGCCAGGAGCCTGGATTTCCTGGGCGAGGTTGTCACCGGCCTTACCGGCCTTGCGGTAAAATCCTTCGGGCGCTTTCTGGAGGAAGCCGGCGCGCCGGATATCGAGACCGCCTCAGGCGTCCTCAGCGCGCACTTCATCAACACGGCGAGCGAGCCGGTCTCCTTCAATGATGCGATGCGCTGCCTTTACATCGTACGCGACGGGTTCCAGTCGGACACATTCGATCCGAAGGCGCCTGCCGACCTCAAAGCCATCTGGACGCGCCTCGGGCTCAGCGGCACGCCCTCCCTGTTCGCCCTGGTGCGCCTTGATCAGGCCGAGGCCAATGGCGTCCTCTCCAATCATTATCGCGCCAGCCTGCTGGAGTTCAGCGCGCAGCGCTTTGCGCGGCCCGGGGCTGAAGGCGCGCGTGATTACATCATCACCCTCGAGTTCATCACGCCGGGCGCCGGGCGGCGCTATACGGTCGGTGAGGCTGGCGAGTTCATTCTGGCGCCGGCCGGTCCCTTCGCCACCGGCGGCTTTCCCCTGCGCGGGGTCAGCGAGGGACAGTATCTGCGCGAGGGCGACTTGAAAGGACTTGAGACAGGCTGGATGACCGGCCCGCCGCTCGAGACGGCCAGCAGCGGCCTGCCGGTGAACATCTCTGTCGATGTCCTCGAGCTCAAGCGCGGTAATCCCTTCCTGGCGGACATCGGCCGCTTCCTGCAGTCGCCTCCGATCGTGAAGGCCGCCGAAGGCGAGGTCGCAGCAGCCATTGACGAGACCGCGCGCCGAGAAGCCGATGCGCAGGCCTTTGCAACAGCCGCCCGCACGCAGCGCGGTCTTGCCCAGGCCCTTGAAGAAGACAGCCTCAGCCTTACCGGACGTCTGGCCGATCCGGATGCGTCCGCAGCTGAGCTCCTCAGCGCTGTTCACCGCGCCGAGAACGCCATCAGCGATATTGAGCTTTACCGGCGCGCCAATGGGTGGCAGTCGGATGGCGCGGGCGTGACGGCGCGGATCGAGACGCTGAAGGTCCGTGTGGCTGAGGCGCGCAGGCGCCTGTCCGCCTCCTGATCGCGTCCCTGCCTCTTTCAAGGCCGGAGTCCGGCAAGGCTCATGACACTGCTCTCACGGATACTGCTCACACGGATACCGCTCACACTGGCGTGTCTCGCATGGGCGCGTCTCACACTGGCGCGTCTCACATGGGAGCGTCTTACATGGGCGCGTCTCACATGGGCGCGTCTCACATTAGCGCGTCTTATATGGGCGCCGCTGACACCGACAGGGCGCTCATTGGCAGAGCTGATCGGGCGCCTGTTCAGAACGCCTGCGTTTCTGGCCCCACGGGTCGCCGTTGTTCCGTCTGCTGCGCCCGGGTCCGTGTCCCGCGCCGTGTCTGTGAGGCGACTGACCGCCGGCGTCCTTCTGCTGGGCTGGCTTACCGCCTGTACGCCAGAGGGCGGTGAGCCCGCCTCCGGGCTAAGCGGTGAGACAGGCGGTCAGATGGCGGACGGGTCCGATACGCGCAGCCTGCGGGCAGGCGAGGGCGCGGGCGCCAAGTCGATCGACAGCACAGATGCGGCCTGTCCCGCCCGCGCCTTGCCGGATTACGCCAAGCGCATGGTGGGCGCTGATCAGGCCCGTATCGATCAGTGGCCGGGTTTTGCGGCCATCATGGCCATCTCCCCGGATGAGAAGACGAGCCAGTTCTACTGCGGCGGGCTTCTGATCACCCCTGACAGCGTTCTGACGGCGGCCCACTGCCTCGATGGCCTGACCCGCACGGCCGATGGCCGCCCCTGGCGGCGCATCAATGGCGCCCTCTGGGCCATCGGGGTCATGACCAATCAGGTAAGCGTGACAGCTGACGCACCGGCCACACGTGCGCGCGTGGTGCGGGGGGATGTCTATGCCGATGGCGAGGAGGCCTATGACCGCCGCAATTACCGCAATGACATCGCAATCCTCAAACTCGACCGGCGCCTCACCGGCCAGCCGCTGGCGCGCCTCTCGGGCTCAGGTCTGGCTGATCCGGTCTTCGATCATCATCTGATGTGGGCGGCCGGCTTTGGCCGGCAGACATCCGGCCAGGCGCGCCAGAGCTTTCCAACCGATGCAGGCGGGGCGGCCCTTTCTGAAAGCGAGGTCCTGCGCGACGCCGTCCTGCCTCTGGCGAGCTATGAGGACTGCATCCGCGTCCTCAGCACCAGCGCCATCGAGGATGCGCGCCAGATCTGCGCAGGCTGGAACCGCGGCGGGCGCGATACCTGCGCTGGCGACAGCGGCGGTCCGCTCATCGCCCTTGATACGCAAGGATGTCCCTATGCCGTGGGCCTGACGAGCTATGGCTCGAAGCGGGGCTGTGCGGTGGCGGACACCTATGGCGTCTATACCCGCATTTCCTATTTCCGGGACTGGATCAGCCGCCAGGCGCCCGAGGCGCAGTTTGTCGCCACGCCGCCTGCGCCCTTAGGCGCTGACGCCCAGTCCGTCATGCTGGAGACCATCATCGACCGGTTCTCCGAACTGCACCCGGGCCTGTCCATCGCCCTCGTTGACCGCGATACGGGCGAGCCCCTGCCCGAAGCCGATGGCCGCGTCATCATTACCAGTGGCCGGGCCCTGGCCTACCGCGTCTCTTCGGCAGGCGTCGTGCGCGGTCAGCTGCTTCTTATCGACCGCCGGCAGCAGCGCGGCCTTGCCGGCGGCCCAGTGAGGGGCGGCCCAGTGAGAGGCGGCGCAGTCAGGAATGTGTTCACGCTCGTCTATCCGCAGAACCTCTCGCAGGGAAAGACCACCCTCATCGAGCTGGGGGCGGGCCGCCCGCAGGTCATGGGCGGGACAGGCGGGCCGGTGCTCCAGATCGCCTCACTGAGCGATCCGGGCGCCACATCGGAGGCCGGAGAGGTGATCGCCCTCATCCTGCCGCCGGACATTGCTGTCGACGAGCTGTTTGGGTCGGGATCAGCCAGCCTGGGGAACAAGGCGCAGGCCGAGCCCCTGAGCGGTCGCGCGCTCTTCCAGATGGAGGCGGTCAGCGCACTCATCGAGAATGCCCGCACCGGAACGCCCGAGGAGCGCACATCCGGCCGCTTTGTATCCGGCCAGCGCGCCTATCAGATTATCCGGCGATAGGCGTACGCAGGAGGCTCCGGTCGGGCGAGGGGCCTGTCTGACAGTCGTCATTGACGCCTGCGGGTACGGGGATAACTCTACGCCCGTCACACACATCCGGATAAAGAGTGCGGGCAGGAGATGATCCTCAGGGTGCAGCGTCTGTGTCTGCTGGCGGCGACAGGCGGAGCCCTCAGCCTCTCGGGTCTTACGCACGCTCAGGACCGGTCAGTGTGTCAGACAGGGGTCCAGACATGGGGCCAAACTGGGGGCCAAACTGGGGGCCAAACTGGGGGCCAAACTGGGGGCCAGACTGGGGGCCAGACTGGGGGCCAGACTGGGGGGCAGACGGTAGCAGCGTGTCAGAGGCAGGGTCAGGCCGCCCGGCCTCAGGCGTCGGGGGTCTTCCAGTCACAGCTGTTTGATGAGGGGCTCGATGCCTATCATCGCGGCCGGTATGAGGAGGCCGAGCGCCTGTATCGTCTTGCAGCCGAGCAGGGTGACGCCGCCACTCAGGTCAATCTGGGTAACATGTATGCCTATGGCGATGGCGTCGCACAGAACCGCGAGGAGGCCGCCAAGTGGTACCGTCGCGCCGCTGAGCAGGGCGATTCTGCGGGCCAGCAGCTGCTGGACAATCTGCTTAACGATCTTGAGACGGAGAAGCGCTTCAATGATGCGGCCAGGCGCGGACTGGCTCAGCCTTAGGCTTTGTCGGGCGCTGCCTTCGTAAAAACCGGCGCCCACTTTTCGGGCCTGCGCTCAGCCCTGAGCGCGGGTCCATACGCGCAAGGCGCGCGGGATCAAACAAGAGGTTATTGATTACCGGTCGCGAGCCGGCCGTTTCCTGGTATCGATTGAGCTGTCTCCGGACGGTCCAGGATTTAGAGTCTGTCTCGTTCATCAGGCTCAACATCTGGCGCATGTCTCAAAAACGCTTTCAACGCCTCCGCTGAGCCGCCTTCTCTGCGCCGGGAAAAAAACTCCCCGCTGTTTCCATCACCCCGACCTTCTCCGCCACAGCCGAGGCAATCCACTGGTTCAGGAATACGCCACATTCCTTCGCAAGCCTCTCCGCAGCGCTCTTGATCGAAGCTGGAAGCTTGAGGGGATAAGTCACTCTGGTCATCTGGCGATCTCCTTTAGAAAATCCTGCGGCGTGGCGATCTTCAGCCCAAACCTGACTGCAGGACCGAAGTCGGCCGCATTGTAAGTCACGATCATAAAAGCGGACAGATCGTGAGCTACAAAAACCGGACAAGTTCATCCGCTAGCAACACTTGTCGGCGGAACCCCTCGACGCACCGCGTGATGGATTGCGGCGGCGGCCCCGATGATGAGCAGCCTGCGCAAGGTTCGCTCCCCCATCTTCGAGGTTGCGCCGAGCTTCTGCTTGCCCCCGGTTGATTTCTGCAGGGGCGTAAGCCCGACCCAGGCGGCGAAGTCTCTTCCCCTCCTGAAGCTTGCCGCCGGCGGAGCCAGGGCCGCGATTGCGGTTGCAGTGATCGGACCCACTCCTGGAATGGTCATGAGGCGCCGCGCGACTTCATCCGTCCGCGTACGGCGCATGATCTCCTTGTCGAGCAGAGATATCTTCTCCTCCAACCGTGTTGCGGTCTGGGCGAGCAGCGACAGGATCGAGCGAACCTCTTCGGGAAGAGGAGAGGCTGGATCTTCCAGATACGCGACCAGCTTCTTGAAATGGCCGGCGCCTTGCGGAACGACGAGACCATACTCGGCAAGATGACCACGCACGGCGTTGGTGATCTGGGTACGTTGGCGAACCAGGATATCGCGGGTGCGGAAGACCAGGGCGCTTGCCTGAACCGTCTCGCTCTTGACCGCCACGAAGCGCATGGTCGGCCGAGATGCCGCCTCGCAGATTGCCTCGGCATCGGCCGCATCGTTCTTCTGGCGCTTGACGAACGGCTTGACGTACTTCGGCGCGATCAGCTTGACCTCATGGCCGAGCTTGGCCAACTCGCGCGCCCAATGGTGAGCTCCGCCGCAGGCCTCCATCGCCACGGTGCACGGCGGCAGCGAAGCGAAGAACTCCAACAGCCTGGCGCGGCTGATCTTCTTGCGGAACACAACGCCACCCGAGGCATCAGCCCCGTGCGCCTGAAAAACAGACTTGGCGATATCCAGCCCGATTATGCTAACCTTCTCCATGGACGCCTCCATCAAGTAGTGTTGTTGATACCTCTACTTTGGCACATCGATGCCGTTTGGGGGCGTCCACCCCATCAAAGAGGGCCGCGGTTGCGCCGGGTGTCGTTTATGGGAGACGACCGGCAGATTTTGTCGTATGTAAGCGACATGAACCACGTTCGTCAGACGGAGACCTGACCCGA
>Ga0169931_10003699_pt1 | contig 24155 bp, 16 predicted proteins | sample Kivu_15m_20L_FD_129675 | JGI IMG/M metagenome (GOLD analysis project Ga0169931, IMG submission 129675) | Freshwater microbial communities from Lake Kivu, Western Province, Rwanda to study Microbial Dark Matter (Phase II) - Kivu_15m_20L... | ecosystem: Environmental > Aquatic > Freshwater > Lake...
CTCACCCGCCCGCGAAGCGCGGGCACCCTCTCCCGCAAGGGGAGAGGGCCAAGACAAGACGCGCCCCGCTGCGCGGTCACTTCACCAAGCCGTCTTCGGTGAAGCGGATCGCGGAAGCGTAGCCGTTGTGGCACGACGTACACGACCCGCGGAGCGCGGTGAACGCTTCGGTCGCGGCCTTCTTGTCCTTCGCGGTCGCGGCCTTCGCCAGCGCTTCGGTCGCGGCAATGTACTTCGCCGGGCTGGTGTAGGCAGGTTGCGCCTTCAGCGCCGCGCCCATCTCGCCGAAGCTCTTCGCGGTCGCGCCAACCGCGGCCCAGTCCGGCGTTTCCTTCTTCAGTTCCGCGACGAGCGCCGCGTGCGGGGACTTCTCGCCCCGGTGCGCGGCGGTCATCAGCTTCTTCAGGTCCACTTTCGCGGCCTTCGCGCCCTTGTCGTCCTTCTTCGGCTCGTCGGCGGCGAAACTCGCGGTCAGCGCGCCCGCGGCGAACAGCGCCGCGGCGATTGCGGTACGAAACATGTGTGATCTCCGGGAATGTGGAATCGGCCCTCGCTCGCGCGTCGGGTTACTTCTTGTGGAGCAAATCACTCGCGGCGAATTCGTCGGGCTTCACGCGCTCGTCGCGGGCGAAGAACCCCACCGAGGTGCGCGCCGTGACGCCCACCGCGTGCCACGTGTCCTTGTCGGCCGCGTCGCGCACGAACACCACCGCGTCTTTTTCGCCCGCGAGCGAAAGCAGGTTCCACACCGCACCTTCCGGCGGGATCGGGGCGAGGCGCACGTCGGCCCCGTAGGTCGTCGCGAGCGGGCCGTCCGCGTTGAACGACGCGTAATCCACGAACGCTTTCGCTACGCCGCGCTCGTCGCTGAGCAGTTTCTGAAGGTCCGCGCGGCGCACGCCCGCCACCATCACCGGTTGGCGGCGGAAGAACTGCACGAGCGTTTAGTCGCGGTCGGAGACCACGGTGATGTCGCGGGCCGGATTGCGCAGTTGGAAGCGGCCGGGCTTCGCCGTCCCGCCGGCGGTCGCGCCCGCGGGCTTGTCGCCCATTGGCGGCACCTCGCGCGGCGCTTCGCGCGCCCACACTTCCGTGACGCGCGCCGGGCCGTCGCGGGTGTCAGCCGATTCGACCGGGAACGGCTTGAGCGCGCTCGCGGGCGGCGCGAGCCGCGGGCCGCCGTAGCCCCCGCACGCCCACACGGTCGCCGCGCCGGTCGCGGTCAGCGCCGCGAGCGCCGCGGCCGTCACCAGAGCCGTTTGGAGTTTGCTCGTCGTCATGGCTTTCAGCACCTCCGTTGCCAGCGCCTCCGCCGCTGGCGAAGGGCCGGACACGAGAACAGAAAGGGACACGTTCGGAACCGCGTCGGCCGCGCTCGGGGCGAGAGCGACCGCCAGCGCCGCCGCCGGCACCGCGAGGCCGCGCCGCGCGAGCCGGTCGGCGAGCAGCGCCCGGCCGCGGGCCAACCGGCTCGCGACGGTGCCCTCCGACCAACCCAACGCGCCCGCGGCTTCGGACCGCGTGCGCCCTTCGAGGTCGCAGGCCACCACCGCCGCGCGGTACGCACCGGGCAGCGCGCTCAGCTCTTCGTCGATCACCGCTCGCAGGTCGTCGCGCTCCGGGTCGCGCTCGGGGGCGCGGCCCGGCACGTCGGCGGTCAGTTCGAGCGCCCGGCGGCGCAGGCCCGCCGATCGCGCCCTTCGCGCCACGTTCGTCGCGACGCCGTACAGCCAGTTCCCCAGCCGCGCTCGCGGGCGCACGCTCTCGGCCTTCCGCACGAGCACGAGGAACACCGCTTGCGTGGCGTCGTCCGCGTCGTGCTCGTTGGCGAGCACGCGGAAGCACACGCCGCGCACCATCGGCGCGTGGCGGCGCACGATCTCCGCGAACGCCCCATCGGACCGGTGCGCGAGGAACTCGGCGAGCAGGTGCTCGTCGGTGTCGGTGCTCGGCGCGAACCGCGCCGCGAGCCTGCGGATGAGAGTGCGCATACTGTGTGACCCGTACCCCGCGGTGGCCGATCGCGGTTCCGCTATTCTTTCCCGCGACCGAAGGGAACTGATCCCGAAAAAAATGGGAACTGGAAAAGGTGAGCGGCGCGGAGAGGGGAAACGCGAGCGGCCCGCCGGACGAACCGGCGGGCCGCTGCGGTGGCGCGATGCGGGGAGCGTCAGCCGCCCTTGCTCCACGGGTTCTTCTTGCCCTCGCGGTCTTTGCCTTTGCCCTCGGGCCGCTCGCGGTCCTTCATGCTGCCGCTGTCGCCCTTGGTGTTGTCCCCGCCCTTGCCCCAACCGCCGAAGCCGCCGGGCCCGAAGCCGCCTTTGCCCTTCGGGTCGCTCTTCGGGTCCACCGGCGCGCCCACGCCCCACGAACTCGGGCGCACTTCGCCGCCGCTCTCGATGTACGCGGCCACCAACTCGTCGAGCTTCGACTGGCGCGAGAACCGCAGGTACTCGTCGGCCGTGATGAGGCCGTCCCCGTTCAGGTCGATCTTGTTGAAGTCGGAGATGGTCTTGCTGCCCAGACGCCATTCGTAGAGCGACACTTGGCCGTCTTTGTCGGTGTCGAACTCGTCGTACCAACTGGGCAACCCGCCGGGCAACTTGCCGTAGCGCATCGCCACCGGCCGCTCTTCTTCGACCTTCACGCGCTCGAACTGCCCGTTCGGCCCCCAACCGCCTTGCCCCCAACCGCCCGGACCGCCACCGGAGCGCGCGGCATAGTACCCGCCGTACTCTTGCGCGTCGATGTAGCCGTCGCCGTTGGAGTCGATGTCGCGGAACCGCTCCCGGAGGCGCCCGTCGGCTTCCTCGAACGACACCTTCCCGTCGCCGTCTTTATCTTGCTCGCGGATGCGGCGCTGGGCTTGCTCCATCGGGTCGCCGTTTTGTCCGCCGTTGTTGCCACCGGGACCGAACCCGCCACCGGGTCCGAAGCCGCCGCCGGGTCCGAACCCGCCGCCGGGGCCGAAGCCGCCACCACCGGGGCCGAAGCCGCCGGGTGCGCCGCCCGTGCCACCGCGAGCGGCGTTCGCGGCGCGCAGTTCTTCGTTCTTCGCGGCGAACTCAAGGAAGGTGGCCTTCGTCCAGATGCCGCTTTCCGGCAGCGGTTGCGTGCCGAATCGATCGGACATGCTCTTGAGAAACGGCCGCGTTTGGGCCGGGATCTTGCTCAGGTCGATGGTGTCGCCCGTGCCACCGGTCAAGTTCACCATCATCGACCACTGGCGCTCGGGGTCCATCCCGCGACCGCCGCCTTTCCCCATACCACCGCCGCCCGGTTGCATGCTTCCTCCGCCACCGGGGAAGCCGCCGCCCGGTTGCATCCCACCACCACCGGGGAAACCTCCGCCACCGGGGAAACCGCCGCCAGCGGGTTGCATTCCGCCACCGGGGAAGCCACCACCGCCGGGGAACCCGCCACCACCGCCGGGGAACCCGCCGCCGCCGCCGGTATCGCCGCCGCGCCCGAAGCCGCCCTTGCCGAACCCGCCTTTACCGCCGGGTTGCGCCGGGGCCAGAGACGGATCGAGGAGTAGGATCAGCGACAGCCCGCCGCATAACGCGAGGGATTTCTTCCACATGGCGACACCGTTTCCCGAGGTGCGGACCTTCTCACCCACGATATTACCTAACCGCGCCCGCGGCCGTCACGGGGGATTTCGCAAAGTCTCACGCCGCTTTCAGATGTGCCGACCCGCCGTGCGAATGGCTCCGGCCGACGAACCGGCGCATCCCCTAAACGCGAACCGGCGCGCCCGCGAGACACAACGCGGAACTCCGTATCGCCGTGTCACAATGGGCAAGTTCGTCCGTCATTCCGTTTGGAACCCGCCGCGCCGCGGGGGTAAATTGAATGAAGGCCGCGCGAAGCCGACCGCCGCGCGCCGCGAAGGAACACACCACATGCGCCGCCACGTCCTCGCCCTCGCCACGAGTTTGCTGTTCGCGTCTGCCGCGCCCGCCCAAGAGCCGATCCGGTTCGCCCGCACTCCGGACGTCTCGCCGGACGGCAAAACGGTCGCGTTCAGTTACCTCGGCGACATCTGGACCGTCGAGGCCATCGGCGGCGTCGCGCGGCCGGTCACGATGCACGAGGCGCACGACATCAACCCGGTGTTCAGCCCGGACGGCAAGTACATCGCGTTCAGCTCGAACCGATTCGGGCAGTACGACGTGTTCGTTGTGCCCGCGGTCGGCGGGAAGCCGAAGCGCCTCACCTTCGATCACGCCCCGGACATGGTGACCGGGTGGACGCCGGACGGCCGCAACGTGGTGTTCAACTCGGCCCGGTCGCCTTCGTACCCGTCGAACGCGGAGTGCTTCACGGTGCCGGTGGAGGGCGGCGCGGAGCGCAAGCTCACGCTGTTCGAGGCGAAGGAGGCGCAGTTCGCGCCGAGCGGCGGTTCGGTCGCGTTCGTGCGCGGCCCGGGGTCGTGGGCGCGGCGCGGCTACCGCGGCAGCAGCAACGACGACATTTGGATCTCGCGGCCCGACGGCGCGAACCCGATCCGCGTCACGACGTTCGACGGGCAAGACAGCTATCCGAGCTTCAGCCCGGACGGGCGCAAGTTGTACTACGTCACCGAACAGGGCAGCAAACCCGGGTGCGCGAACGTGGTGTGCGTGCCGCTCAACAGCACCGGCGCGCCGGCCGGTTCGCCCACGCGCGTCACCACACACGACGACGACACCGTGCGCCGCGCGCGGGTGAGCGGCAACGGCGAGTGGATCGTGTACGAGTGCGGCGCGGACCTGTGGGTGACGAGCACCAAGAGCGGCGCGCCGCCCCGCAAACTCGCCATCGAGGTGAACGCCGACGACAAATCGAACACCGAGCGCACGGTCACGTTCACCCGCGACGTGACCGAGTACGCGCTCGCGCCGGACGAACTGCACGCGGTGATCGTCGTTCACGGGCAACTGTTCCTCACGAAGGTGCCGCAGGGCGGGAAGGCGACCCGGCTCACCGAACACGCCTACGCCGACTCGAACCCGACGTGGGCGCCGGACGGCAAGAAGGTGCTGTTCTCGTCCGACCGCAGCGGCACCACCGAACTGTACGTGCTCGAAGCGGACGACACCGAACACCCGGAGTTCACCAAAGCGCACAAGTTCAAAACGACGCGGCTCACGAACACCGCCGGTGAGGAAACCGGGGCGTCGTTCAGCCCGAAGGGCGACAAGATCGCGTTCGTGCGCGAGGGCAAACTGTGGCTGATGAAGCCCGACGGCGCCGACCAGCGCGTGCTGGTGGGCGCGCAAAAGGTGCTCGATTACGACTGGTCGCCGGACGGCAAGCACGTCGCGTTCTGCCGGATGGACGGCTCGTTCGCCGCGGAAATCTACATCGCCGCGACCGACGGCAGCGGCCCGCCGGTGAACCTGTCGCGGCACGCGACGTGGAACAGCGACGTGAGTTGGAGCCGCACGAACGGGAAGATCGCGTTCGTGGGCCAGCGCCGCGGCGGCTACGCCATGCACGTCGCCTCGTTGCAGAAGCCGCTTCAGGACGGCGCGCCGAAACCGCCCGCGGACCAGATCGACTGGGACGACCTGCACCTGCGCGTCGAACGGCCCACGAGCGTGAGCGCCGAATACGGCACCGTCTCGCCGGACGGCACCCAAGTCGCGTTCCGCTCCACGTCCAACGGCGACGAACTGTGGATCGCCAGCGCGAACGGGTTCTCGGTCACGCGCATGACGAGCGGGAACCAGACGCCGAGTTGGATCCGCTGGGCGACCAAATCGACCGGGCGCGTGTACTTCGTGAACGGGCAGGGGCAGTTGTGCTTCCTGAACACCGGGTTCGGGTTCGGTTCCGGGCCGTTCGAGCCGAACAAGGTGCCGTTCAGCGCGAAAATGACCATTAAGCGCGACGAGGAGTTCGCGGAGATGTTCGCGCAGTGCTGGCGCGCGCTGAACGCGAACTTCTACGACCCCAAACACCACGACACGAACTGGACCGCGGTCCGCGAGAAGTTCCTCCCGCTCGTCGCGCACACCGCGACCCGCGAAGACCTGTACGCGCTCGTGAGCCTCATGCTCGGCGAGTTGAACGCGTCGCACCTCGGGATCAGCGGGAAACTGCCGGCCCCGGACGAGTGGACCGCCGAACTGGGCCTCATCTACGACGACCACTACCGCGGCCCGGGGTTGCGCGTGATCGAAGTGCTGAGCCGCGGCCCGGCCGACAAGCGCGGCTTGGACATCAAGCCCGGCGACGTGGTGCTGAGCATCGACCGCGTCGAACTGACGCCGAGCGTGAACGTCTCGAAGTTGCTGAACAACAAGACCGGGGAGGGCGTGCAACTCGTCGTCGCGAGCGACCCGAAGGACGCGAAGACGAAGCGCAAGGTGGAGATCGTCGCCGCGAGCCGCGGCGCGGTCTCGAACCTGATGTACGACCGTTGGGTGCGCCGCAACGCCGACGCGGTGAGCGCCGCGAGCAACGGCAAGTTGGGTTACATCCACATCCCGAGCATGGACGAAGCCGGACTCGATTCGTTCGTGCGCGCCTTGTACTCGGACCACTTCGACAAAGAGGGGCTGGTGATCGACGTGCGGTTCAACGGCGGCGGGTTCACGCACGACCAAGTGCTGAACTACCTCGCGGGGAAAGAGCACACGTTCTTCAAGCAGCGCGACGGCGGGGAGGGGCACGTGCTGCGCGCGAGCGACCGCAAGTGGGCGAAGCCGATGGCGGTGATGGCGAACAACCGCAGCTACTCGGACGCGGAAATCTTCCCGCACGCGTTCCGGGCGATGGGCCTCGGCAAACTGGTGGGCGAAGCGACCGGCGGGTTCGTGATCGGCACCGGGAGCACGCGCCTCATCGACGGCTCGTCGTTCCGGCTGCCGCGCATCGGCGTGTTCACGAACAAGGGGGTGAACATGGAGAAGCAGGGCGTGCTCCCGGACGTGGCGGTGGACGTGACGCCCGCGGACTGGTTTCGCGGCACCGACGCGCAACTCTTGAAGGCGGTAGAGGTGGTGAGCGGCGACGTGAAGGCGTGGAAGGCCGCGCGGGCCGGCGCGCCGGTGCCGGTGGCCGCGCCGGTGCCCGAACCGAAGGCGACCGCGCCGATGCCGCGCCCGCGCCCGACCGCGGTGCCGACCCCGGCGCGCAGCGCCCCGCTCATCCCGATGGCCGAGGAGTGAACGATTCTGTGCCTTGAGCCGCGGAGCGGCGGCGGAAGTTAGCCCGGGGTGCAGTGAGCGGAGCCGAAGGCGCAGCGAACAAACCCCGGGTACGCACACGAGAAAAGAACGAAGCCCCCGAGGGGGCGACAGACACCACGTCCGCGTAGGTACCCGGGGTTGCGCTGCGCTCCACCCCGGGCTAACTTCCGCCGCCGCTCCGCGGCTCAAAGGCAGCCGTACCTCACGCCAGCTTCCACGGCTTGCGGTACTCCTTCGTGAGCATCGCGCTCGCTTCCTTGTCGCCGACGATCGTTTCCGTCTTCGCGTCCCACGCAATCTTGCGGCCGGTGCGGATCGCGATGTTCCCCAAGTGGCACACCGTCGCGCTGCGGTGGTCGATTTCCACGTCGCAGATCGGCAGCTTGCGGCTCTTGATGCACGCGAGCCAGTCCGCGAAGTGCCCCGGCGAGACGTACAGCTTCACGTCGCCGGTCGTCAGCTTGAACGGGTCCGCGACCTTCTCGCCGTTCAGCGTCGCGGTCAGCTTGCCGCGCTGAACGTAGATCGTGCCCTTCTCGCCGATGAAGGTCACGCCGCCGGGGTTCCCGCCCGCGCCGAGCGTACAGTTTACCTTCACGCCGCTCGCGTAGGTGAACGTCTGCTTGGCGGTCTCCGGCGTCTCGAACCACTTGTCCTTGTTGAACGTCGCGGTGCCCTCCACGCTCGTGGGGCCGCTGTCGTCCATGCCGAGCGCCCACTGCGCGATGTCGAGGTCGTGCGCGCCGAAGTTCGTTTGCTGCCCGCCGCTGTAGTCCCAGAAGAAGCGGAACAGGTAGTGAACGCGGTTCGCGTTGTACTTGCGCTCCGGGGCCGGCCCGAGCCAGCGCTCGAAGTCCAGTGCCGCGGGGGCGTCCGAGTCCGGCACCGGTTTGCCGGCGCGCTGCACCCAGTTCGGCCCCGGCAGCCCGACCTTCACTTCGGTCAGCTTCCCGAGCGCGCCGTTGCGCACCAGCTCGCAGGCGTGCCGGAACTCCTTTGCCGAGCGCTGCTGGCTCCCGGTCTGCACGATCCGCTTGTTCTTGCGGGCCGCGTTCACCATCGCGCGGCCCTCGCTCACCACGAGCGAGAGCGGCTTCTCGCAGTACACGTCCTTCCCGGCGTTGCACGAATCGACGGTGATGAGTGCGTGCCAGTGGTCCGGGGTGACGTTCAGAATCGCGTCGACGTCCTTGCGCTCGAGCAGCGCGCGGTAGTCGCCGGTCACGAACGGCGTGACGCCGCCCTTTTCGATTTCTTTCGCAGCAGCCGCGGCGCGATCTTTGTCCACGTCGCACACCGCGACGACGTTCTTCTTGATCGCGTTCATGTCACCTTTGCCCTGCGGGCCGACGCCGACGACCGCGACGCGAATCAGGTCCGAGGGTTTGTCTTGCGCGAGCACCGCCGCGCGGTACACGGACGCGGGGAGAGCACAGAGCGCCCCGCCGGCAGCGGAAGCGCGAAGGAACGAGCGGCGCGATACGCGAGACATGGCAGCCTCATTGGGAGAAGGAAAGCGAGCACAGAGAGTGTACCCGATTCCGCACGCCGTGACACGATTACAGCAATCCCAGTTCGCGCAGCAGTTCGCTGATGCCGAACGACGCGAGGTTCGCCAGCACCACCGCGATCATGTCGCGCACGGTGGCGCGGCGGTCTGGGTCGCGCCCGCGCACGAACGCGAACCAGAACAGCACGCACTCCGCGACCGGGGCGAACGTCTCCGCGACCAGCAGGTACAGCCAGCGCTCTTCGATGAGTGGCGGCAGCACGAGCCACACCACCGGGTAGGTGCAGGCCGTGAGCCACGCCCCCGCGAAGAGGCGCGCGCGAATCGAATGGCGGCGCGAGAGCGCGACCAGCAGCACGGCCGTTTCGACCGCGACCGTGAGCAGGTACGCGCCGAGCATCAGCCGCAGGTAGTCGGCAGTGGGCATGGTGGGTTCGCCGCGCAGCGGGTTGTTGGTAGTAACCCGCTTCAGCGGGTTTCCCAAACACCGAATTGACAACCTGAAGAATCCAGAAGCGAACGCGATAGGCGAACCGCGTTCGCTTCTTCCGTCGTGTTGCTGTGCGCTGCGGTGTTTGGAAACCCGCTGAAGCGGGTTACTACCAGCTACTAACCCGCTGCGCGGGTTCACGCGCGCCCCAAGAGGAACCGCAGGGCCGGTTCCAGTTCTGCGTGGTCGAAGGTGAAGCCGTCCGCGGTCAGCGCCGCGGGCAGCGCGCGCATGCTCGCCAGCAGCGCCGCGTCCGCGACTTCGCCGAACAGCACGCGGAGCGCGAAGCGCGGAAGCCACAGGAACGCCGGCCGGCGCAGCGCGCGCCCGAGCGCTTTCGTGAAGTCGCGGTTGGTCGCGGGGCGCGGCGACACCACGTTCACCGGGCAGCGCAGCGTGTCGCTCATCAGCGCGTGGTGCAGCGCGCCCACCGTGTCGCCGATCGTCACCCACGGCACCCACTGCTTGCCGCTGCCGAGCACCGCACCCGCGCCCATCTTGAACGGGAACAGTTGCTTGCCCAGCGCCCCGCCTTTCGGTGACAGCACGACGCCGATGCGGGCGTTCACCACGCGCGCCCCGGCTTCGCGCGCCGGTTCGCACGCCCCTTCCCACTCGCGCGCCACATCGGGGAAGAATCCCGTGCCGATCGGGGAGGATTCCGTCAGTTCCTCGTCGTGGCGGTCGCCGTAGAAGCCGACGGCACTCGCGCACACGAACGCGAACGGCCGCTTCTGCGCCGCGACCGCTTGCGCCAGCAACCGCGTCGGGCCGGTGCGGCTGCTCATAATGCGAGCCTTCTTCGCGGCGCTCCACCGCCCCGCCGCGACGTTGTCGCCGGCGAGGTGAATCAGCGCGTCTGCGCGCTCGAACACGTTCGGCGGCGGCGCGGCGTTCGGGTTCCACTGCACCCACTCGGTGCCGTCGTCGAACGTCGGGCGCTCGCTGCCGGTCACGAGCCGAATGACGCGGTGCCCGCCGGTGGTGAGGAACGGCACCAACTCCGAACCCACCAGCCCGCGCGACCCGGTGACGATCACCGTTTTGCGCGGCAGGTGCGCGAACTGAGCGTGGCGCTTGAGGTCGCTGATCGTGACCGCGTGCCGGTAGGCGAACATCGCTTCGAGGCGCTTGCGCACCATGCGCCCGCCGAACAGTCGGCCGAGCGCGCCGAACGGCACGCGGTACGCGATGCTCTCTTCGAGGAACGACGCGCCTTCGCCGTCCGGCACAAAGTTGTGCGTGTGTTCCCAGCGCGCGAACGGCCCCTTCAGTTGCCGGTCGCGGAACCGCGCGCCGGGCACGAAGTCGAACGCTTCGGCGAGCCACGTCGCCTTCAGTGGGCCGAACAGCCCGGTGCGGATGCGGACGCGAAAGCCGTCGGTGCCGAACGCGCCTTCTTGGTGCGCGACGGTTGCGGTCTCCCACGGCGGCGCGAGGCGCGTGAAGGCGAGGGGCCGTGCGTGCCACGCGTACACGGCATCGGCCGGCACGGGCATTCGCGAACGGAAGGTGAACGTGAGATCGGCCATGCGGGAGGAACCGGGCACCGCGCGGCGGCGCAACCGGATCGGGAGAGTGGTCCGCTCGCTCCGCGAGCGGCGCTGAGCGCGGAAGTGTGCGAGCGCGTGATTCGCACAGCCACAACAGTTGTGTCGCACCGCTCGCGGAGCGAGCGGACCACTCTGAAAACCGGAGCGGTCAGTCGAACCAGCGGGACAGGCGGCGACTGTTGATGTCGAGCGCTTCGAGGATCTCGAACACCGGTTCGAGCGAGACGTTGTTCGCCAGCGCCCACGCGATCACGTCGAGGTTCTCTTTGCCGCCGGCGAGTTGCGAAAGGATGATGTCGAGTAGTTCGCGCTGTTCGCTGAACCGGCGCTGGAGGAGGCCGAAGTCGCCGCGGTCCAGTTCGACCCAGAAGTGCTTACCCTGAAGGTGTTCGACCCACTTCGCCCGCAGGTAGCCGTTCCAGTGGTCCGCGACCCACTGCCGCACGCACTTCTCGCCGAGGTCGTAGCCGGCCTTCTCGCTCTCGATCCACTTGTGCCGGTTCTCTTCTTCGACGACTTCGCGGTACAGACTGCGCTTCACGAGCGGCGCGAGGGCACACGCGGCCATAGCAGTCACCCACGAGAAGTTGTCAGTCGTCAGCGGGCAGCATTCAGTTCGCGCCCCGCGGCTCGAACACTGAAAACTGACAACTGAGAACTCGGAACTCCTAACGAGCCAAATACCCGCCGTCGACGAACACGGTTTGCCCGGTCACGTAGCTGCCGGCGTCGCTGCACAGCATCAGCACCGGGCCGACCAGTTCCGCCGGTGCGGCCCAGCGGCCCAGCGCCGTCCGGTCCGCGAACACCTGCTTCTCGGCGTCCGACAGCACCGACATGGGCATATCGGTGAGAAACGGCCCCGGGGCGATACAGTTGACCGTGATTCCGAACGGACCCAAGTCTAGTGCGCTCGCCCGCGCCAAGCCCATCAGCGCCGACTTCGTAGCGGAATACACGTTGCGCCGCTCTTTCGACACCTGCCCCATTATAGAGGAGATGTGAACCACGCGGCCCCACTTCCGGGCCTTCATCTGCGGGACCAGTTCCCGCGTCAGGCCCATCACCGAAGTGAGGTTCACTTCCACCACGCGGTCCCACGTCTCGTCGGTCACGGCGTCGATGGCTTGCGGGGCGTTCATCCCGGCGTTGTTCACCAAGATGTCCACGCGGCCCATCTTCTCGACGGCGAACGCGGCCAGTTTCTTCACGTCGTCGCGCACGGACACGTCGGTCGCGAGGTACGCCCCGCTGCGCCCGGTCCCGGTGAGAATCTCATCCAGTGCGGCTTTCAGTTCGTTTTCGTGCCGGCTCGCGATGACGACATCGGCCCCGGCTTCGGCGAACCCGCGGGCCATCGCCTTTCCAAGCCCTTTGTTCCCGCCCGTGACGAGCGCGACGCGCCCGGTCAGGTCGAAGAGTTTGGCGGGCATGGTGTGCAATTCCGGTGTGCAGTTCGTGTGCATCCAGAATAACAAGATGCCACAAAGTTGGGCAAGTGAAAAGTGTCACAATCTGGGCGCATTCGCGCCACAGGAGAGTTTTAGCGCCGTGGGTATTGGAGCCGCGCCCGGCGGGTCAGTCGATCACTTTCGTGAGCGGGTACTCCACGATGCCACTCGCGCCGGCGGCCTTCAACTGCGGGATGATGTGCCGCACCGTCGCTTCGTCGATGATGGTGTTTATTGCCACCCACTCCGCGTCCGCGAGCGGCGACACGGTCGGGTTCTTCAGCGCCGGGAGCAACCCGATGACGCGCTCGAGGTCGGCGCGGCGCACGTTCATCAGGAGGCCCACTTTCCCCTCCGCGGCCATCGCGCCCTTCAGCATCAGAATCAGGTCGTCCATCTTCTGGCGCTTCCACGGGTCGGCCGCCGCCGCCGGGTGCGCGACGAACCGCGTCGTGCTCGTGAGGATGTCGCAGACGATGCGCAGCCCGTTCGCTTTCAGCGAGCTACCCGTTTCCGTGACTTCCACGATGGCGTCGGCGAGCTTCGGCGGCTTCACCTCGGTCGCGCCCCAACTGAACTCCACGTTCGCGGTGACGTTGTGCGAGGCGAGCCACTTCTTGGTAATGTTCACCACCTCGGTGGCGATGCGCTTGCCGCTCAGGTCTTTGGGTTCGCGAATCGGCGAATCGTTGGGCACCGCGAGCACCCAGCGCACCGGGCGGCGGCTCACCTTGCTGAAAACGAGTTCGGCCAGTTCGGTAACGTGCGCGTCGCTCTCCACGATCCAGTCGTGCCCGGTGAGGCCGCAATCCAGCGAGCCGTCGGCGACGTAGCGGCCCATTTCTTGCGCGCGGATGAGCGTGCAGTGCAGTTCCGGGTCGTCGATCGTCGGGTAGTAGCTGCGCGACGGGAAGGTGATCTTGTACCCGGCTTTTTGGAACAGGTCGGCGGTCGCCTCTTGCAGCGAACCCGCGGGGAGGCCCAACTTCAGCACGGTGCTCATCTCGGTCTCGGGGTGTCGGATCGCGGGGCACAGACTGTTGAACGGGCGGCGCGCGCGAAGGGCAACCCAAAACGCACCGAACCCGGCCGCGGGGCCGGGTTCGGGCGCTCGTCGTCCGACGGAGGATTAGTAGCGGAACATCGCACCGAAGGTGGCCCCGCCGATCCACAGCGATTCCGTTTTCACGGTCACACCGGGGTTCAGCGCCCCGCCGTTGCCGTAGTTCGGGCTGCCCGGGATGCTCGAGCTGTTCACCACCGGGTTGATCAGGCTGCCGGGCCGAATCACGTCCGGGAAGAACATGAACTGCGACCCGACGTAGACGGTCATGCCGCCGGTGACGGCCACACCGATGTTGCCGCCGATTTCGGGCACCGCCGTGAAGCGGTCGCGGGTGAACACGCCGATGTTGCCGCTGTTCGCGAGCACCCCGCCGAGCGCGCCGCCGGCCCCGATGTTCGCACCGAAGACGCGGCCGTTCTGCCCGAGGATGACGTTCGCCCCGCTGCCCGGCAACCCCCCGGAGCGCCCGGTTTGGTCGAGGAAGTTGCTGAACCCGTTCACCTCGACGCGGCTGCTCATCGTACCGAGCGACACCTTACCGGTGAACGACGTGGTGAACAGCCCGTAGCGGCCCTCGAACTTCAGCCCGAGCACGCCGCCGTTCAACCGGTTCTGCACGCGGAACGAGTCGCGGACGTCCAGCACCACCGGGCCGAACACCTGAGCGCCGGCGAAGTTGGCGGTCGCCGAGCCTTGGTTCACGCCGACCTGCGCCACCACCCCGAACGGCCCGGTCACGAAGATGGGCGTGGACACGTTCTGGTCGAGCTGGCTGATGGTCCGCACCGACAGCTCTTCCTTCACCTGCAAGAACCGGTAGCCGACGATCGCGTCGATCGACCAGATGAGCCGCGACCCCGGTTCGGCGCGGTACAGGTTAATCAGCGCGGCCGGTTCGATGCCGAACGTGCTGTTGGTGGCCCGCACGCGAGCGAACGACGCGGCGTTGTCCGGCCCGGAGAGCACGATCGCGCTGGGCGCGCCGTTCACGTCCACGAACGGCCGGGCGAGCACCGGAAGCCCCGCGGTGTTCAGCCCGCCGAACTCGCGGGTGAACGGCTTCTCTTCGGTGAAGTGCCCGCTCAGGACGAACCCGAACCGGCGGTCGGCGTCGCCGAAGAACCCGGCCCCGAGCCGCATGCCGTTCAGCACGTTGAACGACAGCTCGCGGTCCGGGCCGCCGGCCAGCACCAGCGTGGACGTGCGCCCCACGATGCCCGCGTCGGTCGGCGCGCTCGTGGTGAGCAGCGGCGGGGTGCGCAGCCCGCGCACGCCCCACAGCAGGTACTCGCCCTCCACCCACCAGCGCGGGGCCGCGCCGTAGCCGGTCGCGTCGTTCGGGCCGGGCGGGGCCGGCTGCCACGTTTGCTGCCCGTACGGGCCGGGCACCGGGTACGTCGGCGACGGCGGCGGGCCGAACCCGCCGACCGGGCCCAGACCCAACGGGTCGTAGTTCGGACCGTAGTTGCCCGGCGGCATGATCGCGCCCGGCGGCGCGAACCCTTGGTTGCCGGGTACGGCGTTGAACGGCAACCCGCCGAACACCGGCCCCCCCGCGGGCGGCTGCGGCGCGACCGGGCCGAGCGCCTCGGCCGGAGCGCCCGCCGGTGCGGGCAGAGCGGCGGGCGGCTGGGCCCACGCCGAGCCGGCCCCGGCGGCCAAGGCCGCGATCGATCCCAGTAGACGCTTTCGCATGGCTCGCTCCTGCTCTGCCAGTCAAGGCACGACGAGATTGCCGCCGGCCGAGCACTCCCCGGAATACGGGATCCGGATCGCTTCGGAACCGTATCCCCCGATACGATTCCCCCGACCCGGACAACGCGTGTCGTCCTGCTACGCGAAACAATCGGCACGGCCCGCATTCCGCCTTGAGCGCGATTTCCAACAGAACCGATTGTGCCGCCGGGCCGGGATGTCGCGGGCGTAGCGATTCGGGTATATCGAGAAGGCGGGCAATCCCGCGGCGCGCCCCGACCGTTCCCCAAACCCCGCCGTTTCCCACATGCACGACTTCGCCGCGGCGCGCCTCGACTCGCTCGTCCGCTACTTGCGCCGCCACACCTCCGGCGAAGTGCGGTTCGACGACACCGCGCGGCACCTGTACGCCACCGACGCCAGCCACTACCAAGTGCGGCCCCTCGGCGTCGTGCTGCCGAAGACCGCCGCCGACCTCACCGCCACCGTGCAAATCGCGGCCGACCTGAACGTCCCGATCACCGCCCGCGGCGGGGGCACGAGCCTGTCGGGCCAGAGCATCGGCCCCGGGATCGTCATCGATTGCTCGAAGTACCTGAACGCGATCGGCGAAGTGGACGTCACGAACCGCCGCGTGCGGGTCCAACCCGGCGTCGTGCTCGATCACCTGAATCGTGCGCTGGCCCCGCACGGTCTGATGTTCGGCCCGGACGTCGCCACCGCGAGCCGCGCGACACTCGGCGGCATGATCGGCAACAACTCCGCCGGCGCGCGCTCGGTCGTGTACCGCCAAACGGTCGATCACGTCCGCGCGCTCTCGGTCGTCCTTTCCGACGGCACCCGCGCCGAGTTCGCTCCGCTAAGTGCGACCGAGTACGAGCGCAAACTGGAACTGCGGACGCGCGAGGGCGACGCCTACCGCGCCGCGCACGCGGTGGCGCGAGAGTGCGGAACCGAGATCGTCGCCCGCACGCCGAAGATCGTCCGCAAGGTGAGCGGCTACAACCTCGCTTCGCTCGTCAGGGGAGAGGGGACAGGGGACAGGGGAGAGAAAGCAACTGGCGCACCGTCCCCTCTCCCCTTTCCCGTCTCCCCTAACTTGGTGCCGCTGCTCGTCGGGTCAGAGGGGACGCTCGCGGTGGTCGCGGAGGCGGAGCTCGCGCTGGTGCCGAAGCCGAAGCACCGCGGGCTGCTCGTGCCGCAGTTTGCCACGCTCCGGGCCGCGCTCGACGCGCTGCAAGCGTGCTTGGACCTTCAGCCGTCCGCGGTCGAACTGATGGACCGGATGCTGATCGACCTCGCGCGCACTCAGCGCTCGCTCAAAGACACGATGGCCGCCGTGCGCGGGCGGCCCGAAGCCCTCCTGATGGTGGAGTTCAGCAGCGACGACGCCGCCGAAGTGTCGTACCGCGTTCACGAACTGGAGCGGCGGCTGAACGGCGTACACGGCCTCGTCGCCAGCGTGCCGGCGCTTGACCCGGAACTGCGCGACCCGCTGTGGGCGCTGCGCAGTTCCGCGGTGCCGCTCCTGTACGGCATGCCCGGCGACGCGAAGCCGGTCACGTTCTGCGAAGACGCCGCGGTGGAACCGGAGCGCCTGCCGGAGTTCGCGAGCCGCTTCCGCGACATCTTCCACAAACACGGCACCGACGGCGCGTTCTACGGCCACGCGAGCGTCGGCTGCTTGCACATCCGTCCGGTGCTGAACTTGCACGAGGCGAGTGGCGTGCGAGCCATGCGCGCGATCATGGAAGACGTGACCGACCTCGTGTTGGAGTTCGGCGGCAGTCTCAGCGGCGAGCACGGCGACGGTCTCGTGCGCAGCGAGTGGAACCGGAAGATGTTCGGCCCGGTGGTGTACGAAGCGTTTCGCCGCGTGAAGCGCGGGTTCGACCCCGGCAACGTGCTGAACCCGGGCAAAGTGGTGGACGCGCCCGCGATGGAGGAGAACCTGCGCGTGCCGCCCGGCACCGCGCCCGCGGACCCGCCGACGGTCTTCGATTACTCCAAGCAGGGCGGGTTCTTCCGCAGCATCGAGCTGTGCAACGGCGCGGGCGTGTGCAGGAAAACGCAGGGCGGCGCGATGTGCCCCAGCTACCGCGCGACGCTCGACGAGCACGACACGACGCGCGCCCGTGCCAACGCGCTCCGCGTCGCACTGACGCAAGCACCGGCCGACCCGAAACGGGCACCGCTCGCGCAGCGGTGGATCGCCGACGTGATGGACCTGTGCCTGTCGTGCAAGGCGTGCAAGAGCGAGTGCCCGAGCAACGTGGACGTGGCGAAGCTGAAGGCCGAGTTCCTTCAGGCGTATTACGAGAAGCGCGCTCGCCCGCTGGGCCACTTGCTGTTGAAGAACGTTCACCGCCTCGCGCCGTGGGCGGCGCGGTTCGCGGGCGCGAACAATTGGTTGGCACGGCGGTCGTGGTTCCGGCGGGCGCTCGAAGGCGTTGCGGGCATCGACCGCCGCCGCAGCCTCCCCGAGTGGCACCGCGACCACTTCCGCCGCTGGTTCTCCCGAGCGCGGAGCGCGGAGCGCGGAACGCGGAAGGAAAGCCCGTCTTCGGTTCCGCCTTCCGCGCTCCGCGCTCCGAATTTGGTCGTGCTGCTCGACGACTGCTTCACTACGTTTCAAGAGCCGCACATCGGGCGCGCCGCGGTGCGCGTGCTGGAGCGCGCCGGCTTCTCGGTGGAACTCGCGGGCGTGTGCTGCGGGCGCGCGCAACTCTCGAAAGGTTTTCTCACCGACGCGCGAAAGCTCGCGCAAGAGGGCATCGCGAAGCTGGACCGCTTCGCGGCGGCGGGCGTTCCGATTCTGGGCCTCGAACCGAGTTGCGCGATGGCGCTCGCCGACGAGTGGCCGGAACTGGTGCCCGGGGCGGCCGCGAAGCGCGTGGCTTCCGTCACCGAACTCGGCGAAGCGTGGCTCGCGCGCCAAGTGCGTGACAACGGGCTGTCACTCGAAGTGCCGCGGCGGTCCGGGGCGGCGCTGCTGCACCCGCACTGCCATCAGAAGGCGCTCGTTGGCGCGAAGGGCACCGCGGAGGCGCTGAAGCTCACCGGGCTGAGCGTGACCGTATTGGACGCCGGCTGTTGCGGGATGGCCGGCGCGTTCGGCTACGAGAAGGAGCACTACGACCTGAGCGTGAAGATCGCGAACTTGGCGCTGGTGCCCGCGGTAAACGCGCATCCGAACGCGGAAGTGGTGGCAACGGGTACGTCGTGCCGGCACCAGTTGCGCGACCTGAGCGGCCGCACGGCGCGGCACCCGTTGGAACTGCTCGCGGGCGACGAGTAAGCCACAGCGAGCCACGGGGTTTATCCCGTGGTGATTTGATTTGGAAGGCAAAAGACCACGGGGATAAACCCCGTGGCTCGCTGTCCGCGCACTACTTCGGCGCTTCCACTTTCAGCTTGATCGTGTCGCCCTTCGGCGCGGCGAGCGCCTTCGCCACGGCCACCCACGCGGCCTTGCGATCCGGGGCCTTTGCCACCGCGCCCGCGAGCGCCTTCTCCACGTCGGTCGGCAACCGGCCCTGCGCCGCGAGTGTCAGGGCTTCCAGAATCGCCTCGTCGCTCTTCTTCGCGGCGATCAGGTCGTCCACCAGTTTCTCGTACTTCGCGGCCGGGGCGAGCGCGGTGCCCTCAACGACCACTTTCAGCGGCACACCGGGCACCACCGTCGGCGGAACCGGCGGCTTCGGCGGCGCGGGCAGGATCGGCGGTTTCGGCACGATGAGCACGTTCGGTTGCCCCGGCTTCGGCGGCAGCGGTGGGGCCGGAACGCCCGGCACGAGCGGGAAGGCGAGGTCGAGCGAGAGCGGTTGCCCCGGGAACACTTGGAACAGGCCCGCTTTCGGATTTCCGGCGAGCACCTTCTTCTTCCACTCGTCGCCGAGTTTCTTCTGTACGGCCGGTTCCTTCAACAGTTCGTCCAGCAGTTTCTCCCGCTTCTTCGGGTCCTTGTCTTGCGCGAAGTACTTCAGTTCGAGCGCGGTGGGCGCGGTGCCGCGGGCGTCGGTGAGTACGCGCTTCAGGAACTCCGCGTCCGAATCGCCGGCAACAACGAACGTCTCGGTCAGCCGCGTCGCCCACAGTTTCGGGTCGCCGGCGGGCGGCTGAGCGACCCACTTGAACACGTCTTTGCCGTCGGCCGAATCCCACACGCGCACGACTTGCGGTTGCTTGCCGCCCTTCACGTCTTCGGTGAGCAACTGCACGCCGGCGCTCCGCCATACGGATTGGTTGTCGAGCGGGCGGACGATTGCTTGCTTCCCGTCCGCGCTGAACAGCAGCACGTCCGCCTTCGGCTCGCCCTTCACGGTCGCCCACTTGGTCACATCGGCCGACGCGCCCTTCGTATCGATTTGCACGCCGACCACTTCTGTGACGTTCTTGTCGTCGCCGACCACTTTCAGGCGCACGACCTTCACGCGCTCGACCGGCACGCCGAGTTTCTTGGCGATTTCGATGCGCTGCTTGTCGTCGTCGGTGATCAGTTCGACCACCTTCGCGCGCTTCTCCTCATCAGTGTCCGAGACGAAGAAGAACGTTTCCACGTCGGTCGGCGGGGTGCCGCGCACGTCGAGCGTGAGGCGGCGGAGGAAGGTCGCGTCGCTCGTGTCGTCGTCGGCTTTGGGAATCGTCGGCGGCGCGGCGGGCTTGGTCGCGGGCGCGCCGGTCGGCGCGGCGGCGGCGCGCGCCCCGGCCGCCGGGTTGTCGCTCGCGGTCGCCGCGGGCACGAGGCCCAACCCGACGCCCGTCGTGAGCGCCAGCGCGGTGACGACCGCGACCGCCGCGGTCTTCAGTTTGGAAAGCAACATCATCCGAATGACTCCCTCGGAAAGTTGAACGGCCCCGGCCGACGCGAACGCGCCGACCGCGGTTCCGGCCGCGAGCGCTTCGGCGGCTTTCACCGTGCCCGCGGCGAGCGCGACCGGCACCGCGTGCGCCGACCCGTGCGCGCCGAGCAGACCCGCCAGCGCCCCGCCCGAAAGTACCACCCCGCGTCGCGACAATCGCTCTGCTAGCGCGCGGCGCGCGGCCGCGAGCCGGTTGGCGAGTGTGGCCGCGGGCACGCTCAGGTGCTTCGCCACCTCGCGCTGCGGCCGGCCTTCGAGGTCGCACAGCACCACCGGTAGCCGGAGCTTGTCCGGCAGCGCCGCGAGTTCCTCGTCGATCACGGCGCGGATGTCGTCCCAGTGCGCCGCGACGGGCGGCGCGGTGCGCTCCGGCATAACAAGTACCTGCTTCTCGCGCGACCGGCGACGGGCCAACACCGTGCGGGCCTTGAGCGCCGTGCGGTACGCCACGCCGTACAGCCAGTTGCCCACCTGTTCGCGGGGCCGCACGCACGCGGCGCGCCGCGCCAGCACCAAGAACACCGCTTGGAAGGCGTCTTCGGCGGTGGTGGAATCGCCGGTGACACGGCGGCACACGCCGAGCACCATGCGCCCGTGGCGGCGCACCAGTTCGGCGAAGGCGTCGGCGTCGCGGTCGGTCACGAACGCGGTCAGCAGCTCTCCGTCGGAGCGCGCGGCCCGTTGCGGGGCGAGCGCGAGCTTGCGGAGCGTCGGCATGATGCGTTCGGCGTGCCCGGTGGGCATTGCGGTCCTCGGTCGGGTGGGGAACCCGGTTCGCGTCCGTCACCAGTTATTGCCCACTCGCGGGCCCGCGCTCGGCGCGGGCCGCGAAATGTTCCACAAGCAGGTCGTTCACACGCGCGGCGTGCTGAATCGGCAACCCGTGCGAGGCGTCCGCGAACGGGACGTGCCGCGCCCCGGGAACGCCGGCCGCGAGCACTTCGCTCACCTTCGGCGGCGAAATCGGATCGTGCGCGCCGCTGAGTACGAGTGTGGGAAGCCCCGCGAGTTCGCCGAGCCGGTCCGCGGCGCTGTACCGGCGCATCGCCGACAGTTGCGGGCCCACAACCGGCGGCGTGTCCGCGAGGTCGTGCCCGAACAGCGGCTTCAGCCGCTCCGCGAGCGCGGTCACGTCTTCGCGCGCGAGTACATCGTCCGGCATCACGATGCGGAGGAACCCGCGGCGGCGCATGCGGCGGGTGCCCACGCGACTGCGCAACCCGAGCCACATGATGCGGAGCGTGAGCGGGGCCGCGGCGCGCCCGCTGGCGAACGTACACATCAGCGTGAGTGAGCGCACCCGCGCGCGGTGTTCGAGCGCGAACCGCAGCGCGACCAACCCGCCGAGCGAGTGCCCGACGACGTGCGCCGGTTCGTCGGTGCAAGCGCTCAGCACCGCGAGCGCGTCGTCGGCCATCTGTTCGACACTGATCGGCCCGTTCGCGGGCGCACTCGCGCCCATGCCGCGGTTGTCGAAACTGATGCAGCGGAATCGCGCCGTGAGCGCGTCGGTTTGGGGGGTCCAACCGTCGCCGTGGACGCCGACGCCTTGAATCAGCAACACCGGCGGCCCGCTCCCGCGGTCGCGGAACGCGAGTTTGCAGCCCTTGTGTTCGACCGTCCGGCGTTCGTCGGGTGTGTTCATTGTGGTAGGCTACGCTGCGCACCCGGGGCGCGCCTACGGCTCGTTACCCTCACGCTGTGCGCCCGTTCCGCGTGCGAATTTCCCTTCACGCACCTATAACGATGCGCCAGCCGGTGCCGCCCTTCATCCGTACTCGCACGGGCCGGCCACACTCGCAGTTGAGGCGCACCATGCGTTCCCGCGTTCTCGTATCCGCGGCCCTCGCCGCCGTATTAGGACTGTGCATGATCCCGGACACCGTGCAGGCCGACGAAGGCATGTGGCTGTTCAGCAACCCGCCGCGCGCGGGGCTGAAGAAGTACGGCTTCGAACCCACCGACAAGTGGCTCGAACACGTGCGCCTCTCCAGTGTGCGGTTCAACTCCGGCGGCTCCGGCTCGTTCGTCTCCCCGGACGGCCTCGTGATGACCAACCACCACGTCGCCTCGGACGACTTGGCGAAGGTTTCCACCGACGAAAAGAACTACCTGCGCGACGGCTTCCACGCGAAGACCCGCGATCAGGAAATTAAGTGCAAGGGGCTGGAACTGAACGTGCTCACGGCCATTAAGGACGTGACCGCCGAAGTGGAAGCCGCGGTGCCCGCCGGGGCCGCGCCGGCCGAAGCGTTCAAGGTGCGCCAAGCCAAGATCGGCGAGTTGGAGAAGGCCGCGGCCGACCCGGCGAAGAACGTGCGCGCCGACGTGGTCACGCTCTACGCCGGCGGGCAGTACCACCTGTACACGTTCAAGAAGTACACCGACATCCGCATCGTGTTCGCCCCGGAAAAGCAGGCCGCGTTCTTCGGCGGCGACCCGGACAACTTCGAGTACCCCCGGTACGACCTCGACGTGACCTTCTTCCGCGTCTACGAGAACGACAAGCCCATCAAGTGCGAACACTACCTGAAGTGGAGCGCCGCCGGCTCGAAGGAAGACGAACTCGTGTTCGTGAGCGGGCACCCCGGCCGCACCAACCGCGCGAACACCGTCGACGAGCTGAAGTACCTGCGCGACACCGGCTACCCGTACCTGCTGAACCGGCTGAACCGGCTCGAAGTTCTGCTGAACGCGTGGGGCGGCCGCAGCGAGCGCAACGCCCAACGCGCCGAAGACGAACTGTTCAGCATCCAGAACAGCCGCAAGGCGCGCATCGGCGGCCTCGCGGGGCTGATGGACCCGAAGCTGATGGGCCGCAAGGAGGCCGAAGAAAAGCGCCTCAAGGACTTCATCGCCAAGAGCAGCGACCCGGCGCTGAGCGCCGCGGGCCGCGCGTTCGATACGATCGCGAAGGCCGAGAAGGTGCGCACCGAACTGATTAAGGAAATGACGGTGCTGGAGAACGCCGGCGGGTTCAGTTGCTCGTCGTTCGGCCTCGCCCGCACGCTGCTCCGCTTCTCCGAAGAGCTGCCCAAGCCGAGCGGCGAGCGGTTGCGCGAGTTCGGCGACGCCCGCATCCCCGGCCTCAAGTTCCAACTGGCCTCCGACGAGCCGATCTACGAAGACCTCGAAACGGTGAAGCTCGCGGACGGCTTGCAGTTCCTCGCGGTCACGCTCGGCCCGGATTCGGACCTCGTGAAGAAGGTGCTGAACGGCAAGTCGCCGCGCGAACGCGCCTTCGAACTGGTCAGCGGCACGAAAGTGCGCGACCCGAAGTTCCGCGAGCAACTGGTGAAGGGCATCGAAGACGCCGCGAAGAACAAGGTGCCGTTCGACCTCGCGCAGTTCAACGACCCGATGATCGAGGTGGCGAAGTTGGTCGATCCGGCGAGCCGGGCGCTCCGCAAGCGGTTCGAGAACGAAGTGGACGAGCCGAAGCGCCAAGCCTACGCGGCGCTGGCGAAGGCGAAGTTCGCGATGGACGGCGACGCCGTGTACCCGGACGCCACGTTCACGCTACGGCTCTCCTACGGCACCGTGAAGGGCTACACCGAAGACGGCAAGAAGGTGCCCGCGTTCACCACCATGGACGGCCTCTACAAGCGGAGCGCCGAGCAGGGCAACAAGGGGCCGTTCGAGTTGCCGAAGCGCTGGGTCGAGAAGAAGAGCGCGCTCAAGCTGGACACGCCCTACAACTTCGTCTGCACCGCGGACATCATCGGCGGGAACAGCGGTTCGCCGGTGATTAACAAGAACGCGGAGGTGGTCGGGCTGATCTTCGACGGCAACATCCAGTCGCTGGTGCTGGATTTCGTCTACGACCAAGAGATCGCGCGCGCGGTATCGGTAGATAGCCGCGCGATCATCGAAGCGCTGCGGAAAGTGTACGACGCTAACGACGTGGCCGACGAGCTGACCGGCAAGAAGTAAACCTCCGAGCGAGACTGCCAGAGGGGCGAGATGGCCAGTTGGCCATCTCGCTTTTTTGCCAAGCATTTCCAGCGTGTCGAGCGAGTTGGCCACCTCCGCACGCGCTACCCCCTACCGGTCACATTTCGGGCCGTTTCGCTCCCGTTTCGAGTTCGCGCGATTCAACGAACGGCCCTCCACCGGTACGCGGATCGCGCCGACTAAGCACATGGTATACGTACGATCAAATCGAGTCAAGTGTCGTAGGACAGGCTTCCAGCCTGTCCCGGCCACTCGCAAGCGCGACACGGGACAGGCTAGCACTACAGCGCGGCTTCAGATGACACATCTATGCGGTCGCTTCTTGTGCGAGCGGGTGGCCTGCTCGTTCCGCCGTTGGTGGTATCGGATCACGTGCCCGACGTGCGGCAGGTC
>Ga0169931_10003700_pt1 | contig 24154 bp, 14 predicted proteins | sample Kivu_15m_20L_FD_129675 | JGI IMG/M metagenome (GOLD analysis project Ga0169931, IMG submission 129675) | Freshwater microbial communities from Lake Kivu, Western Province, Rwanda to study Microbial Dark Matter (Phase II) - Kivu_15m_20L... | ecosystem: Environmental > Aquatic > Freshwater > Lake...
CGCCATCATCTGGCGGCCGCTGGCGATCATGATGATGCTCGCGATCGCCGGGACGAACGCGAGCACGTACACCGTGAGGGGCAGCGCGTGGCGCATCGCGACCGCGAGCACCGACCCGAGCATCAGCACCAGCACCACGCTCACCGCCTGCGCCAGCCGGTTCGAGACGTAGGAGTCCGCGTCGTTCGAGACCCGCGCGACCATCGCCCGGACCGTCGCGCCTTGCTTCGCGAGCCTCCCCGCGGGGTCGTCCGCGTCCGCCTCACGGAGGAGCGCCGCGCTCGGCTCGGACTCCCAGTCGCGCACCTTGCAGCCGCCGGGCACCAGGTCGTCGATCTGGGGCGACCACCGCCCGGGAAGCCCGGACACCTCGTCGCGCGCGGAGACGGTCGCGGGGACCGCGAGCGCCATGCGCGGCGGGAACCCGGGCTCGCACACCGCGCGGAGCGTCGCCTCGGAGGCGGTGGCGCTGCGCACGTCGCGGCCGTTCACTCGCTCCGTGAGGCGCACCGAGCCGCCCTTCGCGGACGGCCGCAGGCGGTTGCCCTGCCTCGCGGCGCCCTCGATGACCACCTCGCGCGCGGCGCCCGCCACGGCGAGCGTGACGCGGCCGCCCGCGAGCATCGGGTCGACGCACGCCCACAGGTCGCGCTCGGCGAGGCTCGCGGCGAGGGCCTGCTTCGCGTTGCGCACCAGGGTCGCGCGGTCCGGGTCGCGGCGGAGCTCGGCGATCTCGTTGATCGAGAGGAACTTCGGGCCGCGGTCGAAGCTGCCGTAGATCGCGGCCGCCTCGGGCTCGGCGCGCGGCACGGTGATGAGCGTTCCCTCGCGCGGGCGGTAGACGCTGGCGTTCGTGAGCGCCACCTTCGCCACCGCGCCGCGCGGCGTCGAGTGGACGTCCACGTACGCGCCCTCGGCCGTGAACTCGGTCTCGACCGCGTCCTTGCCGCCGGGCGCGAGCTCGATCGCCGCCACGCCCGTGAGCTCGAGCCGCCGGCGCACGCCGGGGGGAGGAGCCACCTCGCGAGCGGTGTCCGCGTAGATCATGAGCCGGTCGGCGCGCAGCGCCTCGCCGCGCGAGACCGAGGCCACCAGCATCTGCGTCGCGTCGGCGGTCGCCAGCTCCTGCATCCGGGTGTAGAAGGCCGGGATCATCCAGAGGACAAGCACCAGCATCACGGCCAGGAGCGGCGTCCCGACGAGGAGCACCGGCGCGAACACCTTCGCGGGCGACATGCCGCTCGCCGACATCGCAGTGACCTCGTTGTCGGTCGCGAAGCGGTGGAGCGTGAGCGTCGCCGCGAGCCCGGCGGCGAAGGGCATCGCGTACTGCATCATGGGGACCATCGCGAGCCCGACGTACTTGAGCACGGTCTCGGCCCCGATCGCGTCCTCGGCGAGCGGCTTCGCGGCCGCGCCGAAGGCGATCACCGTGACGATGATCGACACGGTCACGAAGAACGTGCGGAAGAGCTCCCACGCCACGTGCCGCCACAGGGTCCACGGGATGCCGCCCCCCGATCGGGGCGCGGCCGCGCCGCGTGCATCGACGACGAGTCCGGGGGCGACGGGGTCCATCGGGAGGCGGGCGCTCAGCGCAGCCCGTACTCCTTGAGCTTGCGGTACAGCGTGCGCTCGCCGATCCCCAGCATCTGCGCCGCCTGCTCGCGGTTGCCCGCGGTCATGGCTAGGGTCTGCCGGATCGCCTCGCGCTCGAGTCGGTCGAGGCCGACGCCCGCGAGCGAGCCGACCGCGCCGCCCTGCTCCTGGGCGTCGTCGGTGGCCCGCACCTCGGGAGGCACGTCGCGGAGCTCGATCGCGGGGCCCTGGGCCGTCACGACCATGCGGTGCACGGCGTTGAAGAGCTCGCGCACGTTGCCCGGCCACTCGTAGGCGGCGAGCCGCATCATGACGGGCTGCGTGACCTCGGGGCGCGCGCGCCCGAGTTCCGCCGCGTACTTCCCGACCGCATGGTTCACCAGCAGCGGGATGTCCTCGCGCCGCTCACGCAGCGGCGGAACGACGATCTCGGCGCCCCGGATCCGGTAGTAGAGGTCCTCGCGGAAGCGGCCCTCGCGGACCATCTGCCCGAGGTCGCGGTTCGTGGCGCTGACGAAGCGGACGTCGGCCTTGCGCTGCTCGTTCGACCCGAGCCGCACGACGTCGCCGGTCTCGAGGACGCGCAGCAGCTTGGGCTGCATCGAGAGCGGCATGTCACCGATCTCGTCGAGGAAGAGCGTGCCCTTGTCGGCGTACTCGAACACGCCCTCGCGGTCGCGGTCGGCGCCCGTGAACGCCCCGCGAACGTGGCCGAAGAGCTGGTCCTCGAGGAGGCTCTCCGCCTGGCCCGCCGCGTTGAAGGTCACGTACCGTCGGTCGGCGCGGCGGCTCGCCTTGTGGATCGCGGCGGCCACCAACTCCTTGCCGGTGCCGCTCTCGCCCCGCACCAGGACCGGGATCGAGCTCGGCGCCACCTGGCGGATGAGGGCGACCACGTTCCGCATCGCGGGGCTGTCGCCGATGATCCCCTCGAAGCCGTAGGCCGCGTCGAGCTGCGCGCCCAGCCGCTCGTTGCGGTGGCGCAGCATGACCGTCTCGGCCGCCCGCTGGACCAGGTTCCGGAAGATGACGAGGTCGATCGGCTTCTCGATGAAGTCGTAGGCACCCCCCTGGAGCGCCTTCTTCGCGGTCGGGATGTCGCCGTGGGCCGTGACCATGATGGTCTCGGCGTCGGGCTGCAGCCGCTTGGCGAGCTCCAGCACCTCCAGCCCCGCGGTCGGTGACTCCATGACGAGGTCGGTGACGATGACGTCGAACGCCCCGTGCCGCAGCTCGTCCTCGGCCTCGGCCCGGCCGTGCCGGATGGTGCACACGTGGCCGGGCTTCCGCAGGGCGTCCGCCATGGTCTGGGCGTGCTCGCGGTCATCGTCCACCAGGAGGACCTGCGCTCGGATGTCGGGGGTCGCGGCCATGCGGGAAGCCCGGATTGTAGGGGTCGGCCCCGGGCGCCCCGGGCGTGGGTCCAGAAAGAACCCCCCGCCCGCCGAATCAGTGCGGTTCTTCCGGGCCACCTGCCGATATCGTGGCTGTGAACGACACCGAACTTGCCGTGAGCACCCTCTTCGAGAGCGCCGGACCGAAGCTGACCGAACTGGAGGTCCCGGACTTCACGGGGCGTCGGGTCTGGCTGGTCGGGATCGGCGGCTGCGGGATGAGCGGACTCGCGCAGATGCTGCGCGCGCGGGGCGCGTCGGTCTCGGGAAGCGACATGGCCGCGAGCGAAGTGACCGACACGCTCGAGTCGCACGGGATCCGGGTGTCGATCGGCCACGGCGCGGAGCTGGTCCCCGCCCCGTGCGACCTCGTGATCGCGAGCGCGGCCGTGAAGGCCGACCATCCCGAGCTCCTCGAGGCGCAGTCGCGCGGCGTCGAGGTCATCAGCTACGCCGAGGCGATCGGCCTCGTCCAGAAGGGGCGCACGGGCATCAGCATCGCCGGCACCCACGGCAAGAGCTCGACCACCGCGATGCTCTCGCACGTGCTCATCGAGTGCGGGCTCGACCCGAGCTTCATCGTGGGCGCGACGTGCGCGCAGATCGGCGGCGGCAGCCGCACCGGAAGCGACGCGATCCCCTGCGGCACGCAGCGCGGCCGCCCGGGCATCCTGGTGGCGGAGGCGTGCGAGTTCAACCGCAGCTTCCACCACCACCGGCCGGTGATCGGCCTCGTCAACAACGTCGAGGAGGACCACCTCGAGATCTACGGCACGCTCGAGCGCATCGTGAAGGCGTTCCACGACTTCGCCGCGCTCATCCCGCCCGCTTCCAAGGGCGGCCGGCTGCTGATCGCCGCGGACGGCGCGCACCGCCGCGACGTCGTGAGCGGCCTCGAGTGCGCGGTGTCCACGTTCGGCTGGGCGCCGAGCGCGGACTACCAGGTGCAGTACGACCCGCGCACGGGCGTCGCGAGCGTCCTCGTCGGCGGGCAGGCCGTGTGCACGTGGACCGGCATGGTGCCCGGCGAGCACATGGCGCTCAACGGCGCCGCCGCCGCCATCCTCGCGCACTGGATGGGCGCCGAGTGGCGCGAGATCGGCGAGTCGCTCGGGCGCTTCGCCGGAGTCGACCGACGCATGCAGCACCTCGGCCAGCGCACCATGCGGCACGGCGGCGAGGTGACGGTGTTCGACGACTACGGCCACCACCCCACCGAGTGCGAGACCACGCTCAAGGCGCTCCGCGTGCGCTTCGAGCCCAAGCGGCTCATCTGCGTCTTCCAGCCGCACCAGCACAGCCGCACCCGGTTCCTGCTCGAGCAGTTCGCGAAGAGCTTCTCGCACGCCGACGTCGTCATCGTGCCCGACATCTACTTCGTCCGCGACAGCGAGGAGGAGAAGCAGAAGGTGAGCGCCTCCGACCTCGTCGACCGCCTGCGCGCGCGCGGCGTCGCCGCGATGCACCTCTACCCCTTCGAGGCGATCGTCGAGCAACTCGAGGTGATGGCCGCCGACGGCGACCTCGTGGTCGTGATGGGCGCCGGCCCGGTGTGGAAGATCGGTCACTCGTTCCTGGGCCGCGGGAACGCGGCGGCGCGATGACGATGGCGGGCGCGCATCCCTGGAGCACCTCGCTCTTCGCCGACCTCGACGTCGAGGTCGAGCTCGATGCGCCGCTCGGGCCGCACACCTGGTACGCGATCGGGGGCCGCGCGGACGCATTGGTGCGCCCGCGGTCCGAGGACGCGCTCGCGACCCTCCTGCGGCGCTGCGCGCGCAATGGCGTACGCGTGCGCACGCTGGGCGCCGGCGCGAACCTTCTCGTTGACGACGACGGCGTGGACGGGGTGGTGGTCAAGCTCGACGCCCCCTGCTTCCAGGAGCTCAGGCTCAACGCCGAGGGCACCCCCGGGCTGGCGCTCGTGGGCGGCGGCCGCGACCTCGGCAAGACGATCCACGAGACCGTGCGCGCCTCGCTCGCGGGCCTCGAACCCCTGATCGGCATCCCCGCCACCGTCGGCGGCGCGGTGCGCATGAACGCCGGCGGCAAGTACGGCGCGATCGGCGACGTGGTCGAGTCGGTGGGGCTCGTCACGCCGTCCGGCGAGCGGCGGACGTACGCGAAGGACGCGATCGGGTTCTCGTACCGCCACACCGACCTTCCCGCGGGCACGGTCACGTGGGCGGTGCTCCGGCTCGCGCCCGCCGACACCGCCGCGCTCCGTGCGCGCCTGCGCGAGATCAGCGCGTACAAGGCAAGCGTCCAGCCGCTCGGCGAGCTGAGCGCCGGGTGCATGTGGAAGAACCCGGTCGTCGCGGCCACCGGCCAGCGCACGAGCGCGGGCAAGCTCATCGACGAGGCGGGGCTCAAGGGCACGTCGGTGGGCGGCGCGACGGTGAGCATGCAGCACGGGAACTTCATCACCGTGAAGCCCGGCGCCCGTGCCGCCGACGTCATGGAGCTCGCCGAGCGCGTCGGCGACGAGGTGCTCGCGCGCACGGGCGTCCGGCTCGAGCGCGAAGTAGTCTTCTGGAGGCGCGGGCAGGATTGACCGCCCGCGCGGCGCGCCACCGGACGGCGCGCCACGGTCCGCAAGGAGGTGCCGCGATGGATGCTTCGTTCGATCCCGCTTCGGTGCATGTGCTCGTCCTCAAGGGTGGCCCCGACGCCGAGCGCGAGGTCAGCCTCCGCTCCGGCGGCATGGTGGCCGGGGCGCTCGCGCGCGCCGGGTTCCGCGTCACCGACCTCGCCATCGACCGCATGGGGCTCGACGAGCTCCGGGCGATCCGCGCGGACGTCGTCTTCCCGGTGCTCCACGGCGCCTGGGGCGAGGGCGGCCCGCTGCAGGACCTGCTCGAGCTCGATGGCCGCCCCTACGTCGGCTGCCGCCCGCGCGCGGCGCGCCTGGCGATGGACAAGGTCGCCACGAAGGCGCTCGTCGCCGAGCTCGGCGTCCCCACGCCGCGTGCGCAGGAGGTCCGCATGGGCCAGCCCGTCGACGTGCCCTGCCCCCTCGTCCTGAAGCCGTCCGACGACGGGTCCAGCGTCGACCTGCGCATCTGCTCGACGCCGCAGGAGGTCCAGCGCGCCCGGCTCGAGCTCGAGCCGCGGCGCGGCCGCCTCATGGCCGAGGAGTTCGTGCGCGGCCGCGAGCTCACCGTCGGCATGGTGGACGGCGAGTGCCTCCCGATCATCGAGATCCGCCCGCGCGAGGGCACATACGACTACGAGGCCAAGTACCACCGCGACGACACGGAGTACGTCCTCGACCCGGACCTGCCCGCGGGCGTGGCCGATGCCGTCCGCGCCTTCACCCGGGCCGCATGGCACGCCATCGGGTGCCGCGACGTGGCGCGCGCCGACTTCATGCTCGATGACCGCGGGCCGTGGTTCCTCGAGATCAACACGATGCCCGGCTTCACCGACCACTCGCTGGTGCCGAAGGCCGCGCGCCACGCGGGGATGCCGATGGAGGACCTGGTCGGCCGGTTGGTGCGAGCGGCGCTCGGACGAGCCGCGGTCGGCCGTCCCGGCGGTCGACGCGCCGCGGCCTGACGCCGCGACTGCACCCGGCGCGGCCGTCCGGCCGATGAACGGGGATCCATGGCACGGTCACGCACGAAGCCCGCTCCCGCCGAACGCACCGCTTCCGCCACGGGCACGACGCCGGGCTGGGTCGCCCCGGCCGCATGGTGCACGGGGCTCGTCGCGACGGCGATCGGGCTCGCGATCTGGGTGCCGAAGCTCCTTGAGCGCACCGCCGAGCGCCCGCTGCCCGCGCCGATCCGCGTGATGCTCGCAGGCGCACCCGATTGGCTTCCGGCCGACGAGCGGCTGGCGATGCAGCGCGCCGTGCTTCGGTCGGTGGCGAGCTCTCCCTTCGACCGCGACGGCCTCGTCGAGGCACGCGAATCGGTGCGCCGGTGCGGCTGGATGCCCGAGGTCACGCAGGTGCGACGCTCCGACGTCGACGAGGTCGTCGTCGAGGGCACGTGGGCCATCCCCTTCGCGCTGGTGTGCGAAGCGCAGGGCGAGCACCTCGTGGACACGCGCGGGCGGCTGCTGCCTCGACAGTACCCCGCCGGCAAGGGCCCGCGGCTCATGCGCATCGTGGGCGCCTCGACGCCGAGGCCGACGTCCTTCGGCGACGCCTGGCAGGCGCCCGAGGTGACCGCCGCGCTCCGCATGGCCGCGCTGATGGCCGACCGCCCGTGGCGCCGCCAGGTCGCGACGGTGGACATGTCGGCCTTCGCGCGCGACGGCACCATCCGCTTCACGACCGACACGGGGTGCGCCGTGGTGTGGGGGCGCGAACCCGGCGAGGAGACCGCGTCGGAGGTCCCGGCCTCGCAGAAGCTCGCCGTGCTGCAGCACGCATTCGACCGCACGGGACGCATCGACGCGGGGCAGTCCACGTCCATCGACCTTCGCGGCGACTTCACGCTCGTCGACTGACCGCGCGGCGCCGCGCGGCGCACCGCCGGTCGGCCTAGCATCCGGGCATGCCGCTCCCGCGGAGGATGCTCTTCGCCGCCATCGCGTTCGCGATGCTCGCCTTCGCGGTGACCGTCGGCGAGCGGCGCCCCATCGAACCGACGTCCGGTGCCTACGCCCCCTCGGTGCGGGCCTTCGTCGCGCTCGCGGCGTTCGGCATGACCCTCGCCTGGCCGCTCTGGAGGATCGCCATGCCGCCGGCCGGGTGGTCGGCGGGCCGCGCCGCGCTTGACGCGACGACGCTCGTGGTCGCGTTCCAGGCGGCGTTCTGGCCGCTGCACCTCGTGTCGGGCCGCACCCTCGCGGACGCCGCGTTGCTTGACGCGCTCGTGTGCGGATGGGCCGTCGCATGCGGCGCCGTGGTCGCGCTCTCCGCGAATCGAACGGTCAACGCGGGCCTCGCCGGCACGGTGCTCCTCGCGGTCCCGTGCCTCGGGGTGGCCCTCGACGCCGGCGGTGCGCCCCACCCCTGGCCTGCGCTCGCCGGGCCGTTCGTCGGGATCCTCGAAGGCGCGCCGACCCGGCCGGTGGCGGCAGAGACGGCGTTCGGGGCCATCGCCGCGTGGCCGTGGGTCGTCGCAGGCACGGCTTGGGGCGCGGCCACGTGGCCGCGCACGAGGTCCGGTGCCGGACTTGCGGGCGCCTCGAGCATCCGCTAACCTTTCCGCATCGGCGGCGGGAGTTCCCGCCGCAGTCCGTTTTTGCCTCGGTCCCGCCGGACCTGACCCCCGGCCACGAACCGCCCGGAGACGCCGATGGAGATCATCTCCCCCGCCGATCGCGCACGCATGGAGCAGCAGCTCAAGGACCTGTACGCACAGCGTCCGGTGATCTCCACGCGCATCGCCGAGGCCCGCGCCAACGGTGACCTCAAGGAGAACGCCGACTACCACGCCGCGCGCGAGGAGCAAGGCCTCGTCGAGGCCAAGATCCGCGAGCTCGAGCTCAGGCTTCGCACCGCCCAGGTCGCGGGCGAGACGTCCGTGCCGAAGGACATGGTGTTCCTCGGCGCGGTGGTGCGCCTGCGCGACGTCGCCAGCGGCAAGTCCCAGACCTACAAGCTCGTCGGCAACATGACCGACGACGACTCCGACCACATCGAGGTGACGTCCTCGAGCCCGCTCGGGGTCGCGCTGATGAAGGCCCGCGTCGGCGAGACGGTCCGCGCCGACCTGCCCAAGGGCGAGAAGCGCTTCGAGATCGTCGAGATCCTGGAGTGACCCGCCGCTTCGGCGGCAAGGTGCGCCGATGGACTGGCTGATCCAGCACGTGCTGCGCGAACGCCTGGGGATGCACGGCGCGGCCGACGCGTTCGTGTGGCTGGACGCCCTCGCCTTCGTGGTCAACGTGGCGCTCGCCGTCCGGGTGGTGTTCACCAAGGGCTCGCGGCCGACCGCCGCCCTCGCGTGGATCGCCGCGCTCTTCGCGATGCCGCTCCTCGGCGCGGCGATCTACCTCGTCATCGGCGAGAACCGGGTGGGCGCGGTGCGGCGGCGGCGGCACGCGCGCATCGTGGCCGCCGCCGAGGGCGCCCTCGCCGCCGAGCCGCGCGACCCGCGGGTGCTCGCGGCGTCCCTCAGCACGCCCGACATGCAGCTCGCGCGCCTGGGCGAGGCCTCCGGGGCGCCGCAGGTGCTGGGCGGGAACCTCGTGCAGCTGACGGGGGACCCCGAGGAGCAGGTGCGCTGGATGGAGGCGGACGTGGACGCCGCACAGCGATCCGCGGACCTCCTCTTCTACATCTGGGAGTGCGACGCCACGGGCGAGCGCATGGCCGCGGCGCTCGAGCGCGCGGCGCGGCGCGGCGTCCACGTGCGGCTCCTCGTCGACGGCATCGGGTCCCGGGCGTTCCTGAAGAGCCCCATGCGCCGCCGGCTCGAGGCCGCGGGCGTGCGCGTGGTCGAGGCGCTGCCGGCGACGGTCGTGCGGATCCTCTTCGCGCGCATCGACATCCGCAACCACCGCAAGCTCGTCATCGTGGACGGGTCGGTGGCGCAGACGGGCAGCCGCAACGTGGCCGACCCGGACTTCAAGTCCGGCGGACGGCTGGGCCCGAAGGAACCGTACGTCGACAGCTGGATGCGGATCCGCGGCCCCGCGGTGCGCGACCTCAAGATCTTCTTCCTCGAGGACTGGGAGCTCGACACGGGCCACCGCGTCGCGGCGTCCGAGGTGGTGGAGCCGCTGCCGCTGCCGGGCGGCATCCCGGCGCAGGTGCTGCCCTCGGGCCCGAACTTCGAGAACAGCATCGTGCGCGAGCTCATCCAGGCCGCGATCCAGCTCGCGCGCCGCGAGATCGTCCTGAGCACGCCCTACTTCATCCCCGACAGCCCCACCATCGCCGCCATGGCGGTCGCGGCGCGGCGCGGCATCCGCGTGACGCTGATCCTCCCGCGCGCCAACGACAGCCTTCTGGCCGCGTGGGCGAGCCGGGCGAACTACGCGCTGCTCCTCGACGCAGGCGTCGAGCTCTGGGAGCACCGGCGCGGGTTCCTGCACTCGAAGACGGTGTCGGTGGACGACGAGTTCGCGATCGTCACGACCGCCAACCTCGACCGGCGCAGCTACGAGATCAACTTCGAGACCAGCGTGGTGGTCTACGACGACGCGTTCACGCGCTCGATGCGCCGGCTCCAGCACTCGTACCTCGCCGACAGCGACCGCGTCGACCCGAACGCCTGGGCGCGCCGCGGGCCGCTCACGCGGTTCACCGAGAACCTGGCGAACCTGGTGTCGCCGCTCCTATGACGTCCCGGCCGACGGTCACGGACTGACCGCGGCGAACCGGGACGGCGATCGACGCCATGACGCCCGCCGGGTCGCCGGGGCGCTTGAGCAACGGCCAATCGACCATCACCGAGAGGCGGTCGCCCCACGCAGCCGGCACGCCGAAGTGCGCCTCGACGCTCACCGTGCTCTGGAAGGGCCCGCCCGCCCAGATCCAGCGCCGCGCCAGGACCTTGCCCCCGCCCCAGAGCTGCACGCGACACCCGATGCCGTGGCTTCCCGCGGGCCCGGGCGCCTGCGCGCGCACCTTCACCCAGTCGTCGGCGCGGTCATGCATGTTGCGCAGGACGCGCACCTTGCCGTTGAGCTCGCCCACCACGATGTCCACGTCGCCGTCGCCGTCGAGGTCGTCGAACACGGCGGTGCGGTCGCGGTGCGGCGCACGCAGGCCGGGCCCCGCGTCCGCGACCACCTCGAAGCGCGCACCCGCGCGCCGCATCACCAAGGGCGGCTGCTCGTACTCGGAGTCCATCGACGCCTTGGTCGCCTGCGGGTAGACATGCCCGTTGAACGTCGCGAGGTCCTCGGCCCCGTCATGGTCGAGGTCCACGAACGCGGTCGCCCAGCCGAGCAGCGGGCGGCTCGGGGCCCCGAGGCCGTACTGAGACGTGCGGTCGTCGAAGAACGAGCCGTCGAGGTTCATGTGCAGCGTGTTCGTGTCGCTCGAGAAGTTCGTCGTGAAGACGTCGGGGAACCCGTTGCCGTCGACGTCCCCGACCGCGATCCCCATCGAGGCCTGCGCGGCGCCGTCGAAGTTGGTGGCGACGCCCGCCTGCATGCCGCGCTCCTCGAACCGCATCGGCCCGCCGGGCGCGGAGCGGTTCATGAAGAGCGCGTTCGGCTCGCTGTCGTTGGCGACGAGCACGTCGGGGCGGCGGTCGCCGTCGAAGTCGACGACGGCGAGGTTGAGGCCGAACCCGGGGATCGCCTTGCCGATGCCCGCCTCGGCCCCGACCTCGCGGAAGGTGCCGTCGCCACGGTTCTCGTAAAGAAGGTCGGCGCGCGCGGCGTACCCACGGGGCCCGGCGAGCACCACCATGCCCTTGAACCGCGCGGGCGGCGGCGGCGCGACCTTCGGGTCAAACTCCACGTAGTTGACGACGAAGAGGTCGAGGTCGCCGTCGGCGTCGAAGTCGGCGAAGCCCGCGCTCGTCGACCACCCGGGGTCACCCAGGCCCGACGCGGCGGTGACGTCCTCGAAGCGCCCGCCGCCCAGGTTGCGCAGCAGCACGTCGGGGCCCCAGCAGCACACGTACAGGTCGTCGCGGCCGTCGCCGTCCACGTCGCCCACCGCGGCGCCGAAGCTCCATCGGCGGTGCCGGACGCCCATGCGCTCGGTCACGTCCCGGAAGCGCAGCGCACCGAGGTTCTCGAAGAGCCGCGCGCCGGGACCGGCCTCCGGCGCGTCGAGCGTGGCGCCGTTCGGGAAGAAGAGGTCGCGGTCCCCGTCGCCGTCGAAATCGATGAGCGCGAGGCCGCATCCCTTCACCTCGAGGATGGCCGAGGAAGGCATGCTCCCGCTGGTCAGCGCGAGGTCGATCCCGCTCGCGGCCGTCACGTCCTCGAACCGGATCGCGGGGGCATCGCCCAGCGCCGCGGCCGCGACCAGCCACGCCGCCGCCGTCACGGTGCGGACCCGGGAGCCTGCTTCGACGCGGCGTCAAGGATCGACTGCTGCCGTGCGCGCGCGGCATTCGCGTCGTCCGCCTTGCCGGTGCGGTCGAGCACGCGCGCGAGCTTGGCCCACGCCTCGTGGTGGTCGGGCCAGAGTTCGAGCGCCGCGCGGTAGTCGCGTTCGGCCGCAGGAAGGTCGTCGCGTCGCATCGCGCAATCGCCGAGGCGCGCAAGGCACTTGGCGCGTTCGCGGGCAGGACCCTCCTGCGCATCGAGCAGCGCGAGCGCGCGCCGGAACTGGCGCTCGGCGTCCGCCGTGCGGTCCTCGTCGAAGGCGATCACGCCGAGCGCGAACTGCGTGTCGTCGTAGTCGGGGAACGCGCGCGCATGCTCGACGAACGCGACCTTGGCGCCGGCGAGGTCCCCTAGGTACAGGCGGCACCACCCGAGGTAGTGCGGGACGTGCGGGCGCTCGGGGAACGCGTCCGCCGCGGCGCGCTCGGCGGCCTCAAGCTGCGGCAACGCGTCGCCGTAGCGCTTCTGCTTGTGGAGCGCGAGCCCGAGGTAGAACGCGGCGCGCGGGTCGCCGGGCGCCGCGGCGGCCCACTCACGGCACTTCGACTCGGCGGACGCGAAGTCGCCGGCGCGAAAGAGCGCGTGAATGGAAGTCACGCGCGGGTCGACGGGAGCCGGGGCCGGCGAAACCCCCGCCTGCACGGCGGGCGCAGTCGCCCCGGGTGGCGCGGACGGCGACGCCACGGGCCCCGACGTCGGCTCCTGGGCGCATGCCGGCCCGGCGAACAGGGCCGATGCGAGGGCGGTTCGAGCGGCGGCGTTCGCGAGGAACCGATCCATATTCGAAAAGTATAGAAGTGTTTGCGGACCTTGCACTCGCCGGACCGCCACTTCCGCGTTAGATTGAAGGGAGTCAATCCGCCCGGTTTATGGGAACTCTGGCCCCGCCGGACGCTTACAGTCACAAGTGCAGCATGCCGTTCGCCGCGCCCCACGGTCGTGCCCACGACGACGTCATCTCGCCAAGGAGACACGGAGCATGCTGAGGCCGAAGATCCTGTTGCTCGTGGCGCCGTTCGTCGGCGCGGCGATCGCGAACGCCGGAGAGATCTTCATCCAGCCGAGGGCGGGCGACCCGCTCCGTGGGCTGACGGCGGCGCAGCTCGCGCTCTTCGAGGAAGGCCGAGAGCTGTACTCGACCCCGATCCCCTCGTCCGCAGGCATGGGACCGATCTTCAACAAGACGAATTGCCAGAGCTGCCACTCCACGCCCACCGGCGGCTGGGGCAACGCGAGCGTGACGCACTTCGGGATGTCCGACAAGGGATCGTTCAGCATGATCCCGGGCGAGCCGCAGAGCCTGCTGCAGGAGTTCGCCGTGAGCGAGTTCTGCAAGGAACACGTCCCGGCGGCGGCCAACTTCACCGCCATCCGGATGACCAACTCGAGCATGGCCTTCGGCATGGTCGAGGCCGTTCCCGACGCCGCCATCGCGGCGCTCGAGGACCCGGACGACCTCGACGGCGACGGCGTCTCGGGGCGCGTGCACTGGGTGCGCCCGCTCGAGGAGACGAACGCCGGCGCCCCGCTGCGCGCCGGGCGGTTCGGGTGGAAGGCGCAGGTCGCGACGGTGCTCAGTTTCTCGGCGGACGCCGCCCGCAACGAGATGGGCATCACGAACCGGCTGCTCATGGAGGAGAACGCCCCGAACGGCGACGCCGCGAGGCTCTCGCAGTGCGACCCCGTCCCGGAGCCCGAGGACATCGCCGACGCGCAGGGCTTCGCGTTCATCGACCGGGTGACCCACTTCCAGCGCTACCTCTCGGTTCCGCCCCAGACGCCCCGCTCTGGCATGTCGGGCGAGTCGGTGTTCATCGGGGTCGGCTGCGCGAAGTGCCACGTGCCCGAGTGGACCACGTCGAACGCCCCGGCCCTCGAGGACGCGATCCGCGGCCAAGTCATCCGCCCCTACACGGACTTCATGCTCCATGACATGGGCCTGCAGGGCGACGGCGTCGCCGACGGCTACGCGTCGGAGACGGAGCTTCGCACCCCGACCCTCTGGAACCTCCGGACGCGCGACCCGATGATGCACAACGGTGCGGCCTCGGGAGGCACGTTCAGCGACCGGGTGCGCACCGCGATCGCCCTCCACGGGCCGTACGGCGAGGCCGCCGGCAGCGCGGCCGCGTTCGCGAAGCTCCCGGAGGCGCAGAAGGCGCAGCTCGTGGCGTTCCTCGACTCGCTCGGGCGCATCGAGTTCGACGGCGACGGCGACGGCCACGTCGACGCGCTCGACCTCGCGTCCTTCGCGGCGGCCTACGCGACCCCGGTGGTCACGCCCGACAACCCGGGCGCCATGCACGACATCGACCAGGACGGCGACGTGGACGACGCCGACCTCGACTGGCTCGTGCAGGCCTACGAGATGCCCGAGACCGGGAACGCCGACTGCAACGGCAACGGCGTGGCCGACGTCCGCGACATCGCGCGCGGCACGAGCCTCGACGCGGACGCCGACGGCGTGCCCGACGAGTGCGGCGCGTGCACCGGCGACCTCGACGGCGACGGCGCCGTGAACGGCCTCGACCTGGGCGTCATGCTCGCCGCCTGGGGCTCGTCCCAGCCCGCTTCCGACCTGAACGACGACGGCACCGTGAACGGCCAGGACCTCGGCGTCCTGCTGGGCGCGTGGGGCGCCTGCCCCTGAAACTGACCGTCACGCAGACACGCTGACCCCGACCACCGAGTGACCGAGACACCGATCATGAACACGAAGACCACCCTTGCGCTCGCCATCGCATCGCTCGCGGCCGCCGGCAACGCATCGGCGCAGAACTGGGTCACCTACTCGAACCAGACGAGCTCGCGCCTCGTCGCGTCCGCGTCGCTCATCGGCGCCGACAACCTCGAGAAGGACTTCGGCTGGGGCGACCTCGACCGGGACGGGGACGTCGACCTCGTGTGCATGCGCAAGTTCCCGGGCAGCATCCAAGGCGGCTTCCGCAACATCCTGTTCATGAACGAGGGCGGCGTGCTCGTCGACCGCACGACCGAGTACGGCTCGGCCAGCGACATCAGCGGGTATTCGGGCCTGCTCGACCCGACCAACGACCGCGACGTCGAGGTGGTGGACGTGAACCTCGACGGCTGGCTCGACCTCATCACCGCGACCACGATGAGCGACCACGTGAACAGCATCCTCGGCCAGCCACGCGTCTACATCAACCTCGGCAACGACGCCGACGGGAACTGGCGCGGCCTGCGGTTCGAGGTGGACCGGATCCCCGACCTCTTCGCCCGCAACGGCAACGTCGCGAACCCCCGCTTCTGCGACGCGGCGGTCGGCGACTTCAACGGCGACGGCTACCCGGACATCTTCTACACCGACTACGACACGCCCGAGACCTCGGGGACGATCTGCTACGACATCAACGGCGACGGCGACACGAACGACGCGGGCGAGTGCCAGCAGAGCCCCGCGGAGAACGCGGCGCTCGACTACGACAACAAGCTGCTCCTCAACCGGGGCGCGGCGAACCCGGGCACCTTCTACGACGCGTCGGCCAGCGTCCTCACCGCGGAGCAGATGAACTCCGCGTTCGGCAACATGGCGGTGGCGGGCGACTTCAACGGCGACGGGCGCGACGACATCGTCCGCATCAACACCCTCACCAGCGGCCAGGCGGTCAGCATCTACACCAAGTCCGCGGCGGGCGCGGGCTTCACGCTCAAGAACATCGCCTTCGGCCAGCCCTACAACGGCGACAAGGCCGATCTCAACAACGACGGCAGGCTCGACCTCGTCATCGTCGACGACGGCCAGGACAAGTACCTCCTGAACACCGGCAACGCCGCCAACGGCGAGCCCAACTTCACGAGCTACACCATCGCCGACAGCCTCAGCGAGTTCGGCAACAGCACGCAGGTTGGCGACCTCGACAAGGACGGTCGCGTGGACGTCATCATCACGGACGTCGACGCCGACCTCGGGCCCTTCTGCCCGCAGTCGACGGGCGCCGCGCACTCGCGCCGGACCCACATCTACCGGAACGTCTTCTCGGGCTCGCCCTCGGGCATCCTCGACGAAATCACGTCGCCGTCGCTCATCATCCCCGCCTCGGAGCTCGACTGGTGGACCGACGTCGCGGTGTTCGACATCAACGGCGACACGTACCTCGACCTCGTCGCGGGCACCTGCACCGGGATCATCGTGTACATGAACGTGCCGCCGATCAATGTGACGTTCTCGTTCCCCGACGGGCGTCCGTCGGTCGTCGCGCCGGGCGCGGCGTCGAACTTCCGCGTCCGCACGGCGGTCGCGGGCGGCGGTTCCATCGTCCCGGGCAGCGTCCGCCTGTGGTGGCGCATCGACGGCGGCGCGTGGCAGTCGCAGCAGCTAACGGGCGCCGGAGACAACGACTGGCAGGCCTCGCTGCCGGCGTTCGCGTGCGGCAACTCGGTGTCGTGGTACGTCTCGGCGCAGCTCTCCAACGGCGGCACCACGACCTACACCGAGCCGGCCGCCGGCCAGTCCGGGCCCGCGGGCGTGTCCGTCCAGACTGGAACCAGCACCGCGGTCAACACCGACTTCGAGGGCGTGACGAGCGACTGGACCGTCGCCAACGAGGGTGGCCTCACGACCGGCGCGTGGGTGGTCGCGACGCCGATCGGCACCACCATCGGCACCTATGCCGCCGCACCGAGCTCGGACGCCAGCGCCGTCGGGACCAAGGCGTTCGTGACCCAGAACGGAAGCGGGACCGCCAACACGCTCGACGTCGACGTCGGAACCACGCGGCTCGTCAGCCCGTCGTACGACCTGTCGGGCGGCGTCGACGCGACGGTCTCCTTCTGGGCGTGGTACTTCTGCAGCGACGCGGCCCCGGCCGGCTCCACTCCCGCGGAGGTCGACCCGCTGGTGGTCCAGGCGAGCGCGGACGGCGGCGCGACCTGGGCCACCGTGATGTCCATCACCACCTACCCCACGCCCAACGCGTGGGTGCGCCAGTCGTTCTCGCTGCGGTCGGTGCTGCCGGAGCTCACCGCGAACGTGCGGGTCCGGTTCTCGATCTCGGACACGCCCGACAACTCGATCACCGAGGCCGGCATCGACGACTTCTCGATCACCGTCGTCACGTGCGAGACGCCGTGCCCCGGCGACCTCTCGAACGACGGGTTCGTCGACGGCACCGACCTCGGCTCGATGCTCGCGGCCTGGGGCGGCGGCCCGGGCGCGGGCGACCTGAACGGCGACGGCACGGTCGACGGCATCGACCTGGGGCTCCTGCTCTCGGCCTGGGGCGCATGCCCCTGACCGACCGCCCGCCCCGCGACGCATGACATCCTGCGCCCGGCACGCCATGCGTGCCGGGCGCGGTGCGTCTGGTCAAGGACGCGGGCGCATGATCGTCATCTCCGTGGCACCCTGCTCGGTCGGATGCTCGGTCGTCGCGCCGTCGGGCCACCGCACGGTGATCCGCCGCGCCCGCGATTCCCCCAGTCCGATCCACGCCACGGGCGGCACCTGCGAGAGGTAGCTGCGCGTGGGCATGATCGTCCGGTGCCGCACGGATCCGTCATGGAGTTCGACCGTGAGCTTCGCGCCGATGGCCGCGCGGTTCCCGGGCGAACCCGGGTCGTCGAGCCGCACCGCGAGCGCACCGCCATGCACGGCCACGTTGCGCGCGACCATGGGCGCGCCGCGCAGCGCGCCCAGCACGAGGTCGAGAGCCCCGTCCCCGTCGAGGTCACCCCACGCAAGCCCGCGGCCCACCATCGGCCGGGCAAGCGCGCCCAGGCCCGCGGTCGGCACCTCCGTGAACGCCGGGCCGCCTCCCGGGCCGCCGTTGCGGAACACCTGCGCCGCCTGCGGCCACGACTGGGAGGCCTGGACCTCCGCGATCCTCGGCTCGATGTGGCCGTTGGCGAGCGCGAGGTCCTCGTGGCCGTCTGCGTCGAGGTCGGCGAAGACGACGCCGAACGTGAGCGCGCGGCGGGTGGCCGCCGAGACGCCGTCGACGATGGCGTCGTCGGAGAAGCGGCCGTCGCCGGGCGTCACGTAGAGGCTCGCCGGCTCGTTCGCGAAGTTCCCGACCGCGATGGCGAGCGCCCGGTCGTTGCGCAGGTGCGATGCGTCGCAGCCCATCGCGCCCGTGGCCGCGCCGTTGCGGTCGAACGCGACGCCGGACTCGACGCCCCGCTCGGCGAACCGCCCGCGCCCGTCGTTCACGAAGAGCAGGTTCTGCACGGTGTCGTTGGCGACGAACACGTCGAGGTCGCCGTCGGCGTCGACGTCGTCGATCACGAAGCCCAGCGACTTCGAGAGCGGCTCGCCGGTCGATCGGTTCCGGGCCACGAACCCGCGCTCCGAGGACCGGTCCTCGAACCGCATGGGCGCCACCTGCTCGAGGAACGCCACGTCCGTGCCGCGGAACCCGTTCGGGGCGCCGTAGGCCCGGCCGATGCCAGTGAGCGTGTACGCCACGGCGAAGTCGATCTCGGCGGACCACTCCACGTACCGGCCGAGCACGACGTCGAGGTCGCCGTCGGAGTCGAGGTCGGCGAACCCCGCGGCCGTGGTCCATCCCGTGACGCCCGACATGCCCGACTCACGCGTGACGTCGCGCCAGCGGGGCGGCGCGCCGGCCGGGGCGGGCTCGGCGGCGAAGAGGCGCACGCCGCCAACGCCCGTCTCGAGGATCTCCGGGCGCCCGTCGCCGTCGAGGTCGGCCAGGGCGAGCCCCATCGCCTGCCGCGGCGACTCGAGGCCCGTGCCTTCCGCGCGCACGAAGCGCGGTCCGACGGGTGCGGGCCCGCGGTTCACGTACACGGCGATGCCCTGCCCGCGCGCCGCGCCGGACGGCGCATCGGGCCACGCGTCGCCGTCCACGAACAGCAGGTCGAGATCGCCGTCGGCATCGACGTCCCACGTCGCCACGCCGCCTCCCATGGTCTCGGGAAGCAGCCGCCGGCCGTCGGCGCCGTCGGTCCGCCGGAAGTCGATGCCCCACGTGCCGGTGACGTCCTCGAAGGGAAGCTCCGCGGTGGCCCGGGCCGGTGCCGGGGCGGGCCCCGCGACCGAAGTCGGCTCCACGGGCGCGGGAGCCTCGGGCCGTGCGGCCCAGCGCCACGCGAGGACCGTCATCGCCACGGAGCCGACCACGCCGAGCGACACCCAGAAGGCGCGCGTGATCACGCGGCCGTCCTCCGCCGTGGGTTCGCGCTCGCCCGGGCCGTGCGCATCGCCCGGGACGCGACGTCCTGCCGTCACGGAGCACCCCGCGCGATGCCGGCCGGCAGCCCGGGTGCACCGGGGCGCTGCAGGTCGTAGACCGCGGCGGGCTCGGCCGCGTGGTCCGCGGCCGGGTTCGCGGCGCGGGCCGCCGTGACGGCGCGGTCGCGTGCGTTGTCGTCGGGACGGTAGCGCTCGTACTCGCGACGGGCGTGGGAGGCGGCCTCCGAGTCGCCGAGCGCCTCGACCGCCTGGAGGAACACGTACCACGTCGCGGCGCGCTGCAGGTCCTGGTCGATGGCGGCCTGCGCCAGCCGGCGCGCCTCTTGGAGCAACTCGGTCCGGCGCGCCGCGTCGGCCGGTTCACGCAGTTGCCGCGCGCGCTCCAGGCACGCCGTCGCCCACTCGACGAGCAGGCGATCGTCGCGCGAGAAGTCGTAGCCGCGCTCCCGGGCCTCGGGGAACCGCGTCGCAGAGACGCCGGCGAAGCCCGCCATCGCCCGCTCGTACTCCCCTTGCTGCAGGTCGATCACCGCGCTCCAGTACGCCACGCTCCATGGCACCGGGTTGCCCTCGACCGCGGCCGCGGCGCGCAGGTGCTCGCCCGCGTCGGCCAGCCGTCCCTCGCGCAACGCCACGCGCGCACGGGCCACCAGCGCCTGGGCGCGACCGGCGTCGGTGACGCGGCGGAACGCCTCGTCGGCACGGGTCCACTGGCCCTTGCCGCCCGCGCGCTCGGCGGTGCGGAACCGGGCGACTCCCGCGTCGTACCAGCGCTCCCACTCAGGAGCCGTCGCGGGCGCGGCAGGTGCCGCGACGGACGCCGGGCCGGTCGTGCCGGCCGCAGGCCCGCCCTCCGTCGGCCCGCCGAAGGTCACGCGGTCGGTGGCCATCGTCATGATCGGCAGGTCGTTCTCGCGCCCGGGGCCATACACGTACCGCAGGTACGCCAGGTCGAACTTCCGGTAGCGCACCGCGGCCTCGACGGTGATCGGCCCCTCGGTGCCGGGCGGCACCGTGAAGGCATAGCGCGTCGCCTCGGCGCCGCCGGGCTGCACCTGGTGGTCGTAGAGCGGCACGAAGATGTCCTGCGGGTTCCGGCGGTCGATGCGGCGCCCCTCGCGGTCGAGCATCCACACGTTCAGGAACTTGCTCCACGGGTCAACGCCGTTGCCCTCGCCCAGCGCACCCGAGCGCCCGATGACGCGATCCCCGGCGCGCACCGTCACGTCTATCCACGCCTCGTTGCTGTCGACGGTGCCCTGCGTGAAGGCATGGCCGATCGCTCCGAGGGCGCGCACGACCACCTCGATCTCGTGGCGACGCCCGGGCTCGAGCGCGGGCGCGGCGTCGGGAAGCGGCGCGAGCTCGGCCCCGCCCTCCGGCGTGACGCCGAAGACGTCGACGCGCAGCACGTTCCGGTTGAAGGCCTCGGTCGCCGCGAGCGCGCCCGACCAGTCATGAAGCCCCGAGGCCCGCGCGGTCGCCGTGTTCCCGCCCGGGAAGAGATGCCCCTTCAGCAGGATGCTCCCGTCCGCGCCGCGCGGCTTGGCACCGGGGTCGGCGCTGGCCTGGAGCGGCATGTGGCAGCCGTTGCAGTCGGTGGCGGCCTCCTTGGGCCAATGCCACGCCTGGATGCCGTGGCCGCTGCGGCCGCTCAGGCGCCAGCTGTCGTAGTGGTTCTGCCCCGGCAGCCACTTGTAGTCGTTGAGCTCCTCGGGCAAGAACACCTTGTGGCACGTGGAGCAGAACTCGGCGCTGCGGTGCACCTCGGGCTTGAGGAACGTCGCCTTGTGGAACGCCGGCTTTGAGATCACCAGCTGCCGGTTCACCCACTGCAGGAACGGGCTCTCGCTGAAGGCGAAGGGGTACTGCGGGCTCTCCTCGATCACGTAGTCGGCGTTGCCTCGCGTGCTCGTCACCGAGGTGATCGAGTGGCACGCGGTGCACGTGATGCTCGCGGACCCGAGCGGGTCCTTCGACACGTCGTACGCGGGGTCGTCGAACCGCGCGTCCTCGAAGGCGCCCGTGAAGAAGGGCACGGGGTCGTGGCACCCCGCGCAGAAGCGCGCGTCGTGGACGTCCCCGTCCTTCTCGAACGCGGCCTTGCGGGTCTCGCGGACGCTGAACGCGTACAGAGGGTTGTTGAAGCTGCTGGCCGCATGCGCGCTGTGCGCCCAGCCGTGGAAGGAGTCCCGGTGGCACTGCGCGCAGTATTCGTTCATCCGAAGCGAACGCTCGGCGATGAACGCCCCGTTCGCCGTGCGCGCGAGGCTGGGCTCGAAGTACGAGTCGCCGTCGCGCGGGTTCCTCCGGTCGCGCCCCGCGTCCCATCCGTGCCATGCGATGAAGCCGGCGGCGAGCGCGAGCGACGCGGTCGCGACGCCGATGCCGGTGCCCCACCGGATGCGCCGGCCGGCGAGCCGATGAAGGACGAACGCCCACACGAGGACGAGCGGCGCCGCGACGTGCGACCAGTACGCGATCGACCGGCCGCGCACGCCGAGCGGGTCGAAGGAGGTGCCGCCGACCTCCACCCGCATGAGGAGGAACCCGGTGGCGAGCGTCACGAGCGCGCCGACGAACGCGACGTTCCCCATGCGGACCGCGGCCCGGTTCGGGTGGTGGTGGCCGCGCTTCCAGTGCCACGCGCCGAACGCCACGGCTGGCGCGGTGATCGCGACGCCGAGCACGAGGTGCACCATGAACATCCAGAGGTAGAACCCGTTCTGGAGGCTGCGCCCCGAGATCCACTCCGCGAGCGTGACGGTGGACAGGTAGATCGAGTTGAATGACAGGAGCGCGAACGCCACGAGGACGCCGAGCAGCAGCTTCGCCATGCGTCGCGTCACGACGCCGCCCGGGGGCACGCGGGGCTTCGGCGCAGGCTCCATGAAAGGAAGTCTACGGACGCCCCGCCGTGAGACGGGCGGGAAACCGCCTCACCGCCCGCCGTTCCAGCGCACGTTGTGGCGGCGGTGGAGCGCGTCGCGATCCGCCCCGGGGATCGCGCCGTCACGGACCGGCAGCGGGTCGAGGGTCGCGCCCGTCCCGGTGTGGAGGTCCATGTCCTTGCACCAGCCCGCCACGTCGAGCACCCACGTGCGGCGCGTGCCCGCGGCAGGCGCCGGCACCGAACGCGCGTCGAAGGAGAGCCGGACCTCCTCGCCGGCCGCGAAGGCCGCGACGGCATCGTCGACCCCGGCGAGCAATGCGGTGCAGTCGCCGAAGGCCGTGTACGCGCCCGGCTGCACGCGGCAGTCCCAGAGCGGCACGCGGCGCGCGTAGTCGTAGTCCGGGCGGCGCTGCGGGCGCGGAATGCGCCGCGCGAACCCGGCGTCCGCCATCGTGGCGCCGGCGAGGCGGGCCACGTGCCGCACCGCTCCCGGGCACGGCTCGACCCACGCGAGCCGCACGGCGTCGACGTAGACCTCCATCGTGGTGCGGAGGCGCAGCTCGCGGCAACCGCGCGGCAGCGCGCCCGCGGGCACCGGCAGCAGGCAGCGGCGCGGCATGCCGGCGGGATACCCGTACTCGGCGACGAGCGTCACCCACGCGCCGGTCGCGGGATCCTTCGCCTCGAGCGTGGGGGCCTGGTACGGCGCCTGCGCCTGCCACATCGCGAACCCGGTCGACGAGTACGGGTACTCGACCCATCCGTCGAGGACGAGCATGGGTTCGCCCGGCGCGGCATCGATCGCGTCGGCGAACGCGAGCTCCAGCGTCCCCTCGTCGGCCAGGCGCCCGATGAAGCGCGGATCCGCGGGCCCGAGGTCGGCGGCACGGCCATCGGTCGACGCGACGTCGTCCGTGGCGTCGGCGTCGCGCCCCTCCGTCCGTACGACGGCCCGCGCCGGCACCGACGACCGGCGCCAGAACCGTGCCTCGCCGGTCGGCGGCGGACCGTTGATTCCCATGCGCTCGTCGAGCGCGACGTCCCATCCCTCCGGCACGTCGATCGCCTCCAACGCGACGGCGTCGAGGTAGCACGCCTCCTCCATGGGCTCACCGAGGCGGACGTCGTAGCGGCCGTCGACCGGAGCCAGCGCGTCCGCGCCGCCGAGCAGCACGCGCTCGCGCGGGCGCGGCGGCGGGTACACCGGCCGGAGCGCGCCGTCCGCACCGCGCTCGATGCCCGCGAGGTAGCCGATCCCGCCCACGCCGAGGCAGTCGGTCACGAAGGCGTGCTCGCGGCCGTTCCAGGCGAAGATCACCGGGCAGCTCGAGATCTGCCGCTGCGTCTCGGTGACGGTGCGGGCGCCCGCGGGCACCGCCAGCTCCGACTGCAGCACGGCGTCGGGCCACTCGATCCGCACGAAGTCGCACTTCGGTGCGCCGCCGAGCCCCACGAGCACCGGTTCGAGCGCCTGCGCGCCGCTCCCGCGCCACGGCAGCGCGTCGGCCGCCACCCACGCCCCGGCCACGCGCGCATCGAGCGACGCACCGATGCCGCTCGCGTTCGTCCGCATCTGCTGCGACGGGTCGACGCGGCCGCGAAGCCACAGCGCCGCGAACGCGCCTCGCCCGGGGCCGGGCGGCAGCCACGCAGGTACCACGCCGGCCGCCGCGCGTCGCGCCACCATCGACGGCCCGCGAGCATCCGGCACGAACGGCACGGCGTCCGCGGGCACGCCCGCGATGCGCTCGATCGGATGGCCGTGCGCGTCGAGCAGCACGATCGCACCGGGTTCCTGCACCACGACGTTCGCATGGCCGCTTCCCGCGACGTCCGCGACCCACAGCGACTCCGCGCCGGGCACCTCGACGCGCGATGCGCGCCGCCACGAGCCCGCGGTGCGCCTCCACGTCTCGGCGCCCGCCACGTTGCCGGGCGCGTTGGACGAGATCGTGGCGATCACTGGTTCCCCGTCGTCCCCGTCACGGAAGACCGCCACCTGCGACGGTCGCGATGCCTCGAACTCGCCGAAGCCCGGCGCGCGCGACCACGCCCACAGCCGGTCGTTGCCCCACGCCTGGGCCTCGGCGCCCGTGCGCGACCACAGCAGAAGATCGA
>Ga0169931_10003701_pt1 | contig 24151 bp, 37 predicted proteins | sample Kivu_15m_20L_FD_129675 | JGI IMG/M metagenome (GOLD analysis project Ga0169931, IMG submission 129675) | Freshwater microbial communities from Lake Kivu, Western Province, Rwanda to study Microbial Dark Matter (Phase II) - Kivu_15m_20L... | ecosystem: Environmental > Aquatic > Freshwater > Lake...
GGGTAAGCTTTAATTTTCTGTGATGGTCCAAAGATTGCTCACTAGATATCCAGCCCTTATTTTTGAGAAAATGGATACGCTTAAATAGGGTAACGGGAGATCCGGGCATACTCTTGTTATTGATAATGTCTGTGGCACAGACTTCCTCATTATTAAGTTGTCGATTGGCGATAAAGAGGATGATAGCTTTGCTCTCTAAATCAAGTTCTCCAAAAACAGAGGCATCAACAGCCCAATCAATGATATCGTTTAAGCGTTGGAAAGTTGTATTGAGAAACATGGAAACACCTTTATTATTTAAGTTAGTTAATATGGTTATTTTTGTGCACTTAAGTCTACATTATTTCCATATTATCTCAAAATTTAATTACATATTATTGATGCCATTTATCGTCCTAAACGTACATTGGATAACATGAAACAACTAACGCCTCACAACCAATCATTGTTTCAACTGAAATATGCTGTGATATTTGTAGCATTGGCTAATCTTTTATATTTTTTTGTGGAATTTCATATTGCTAGAAGAATTGAGTCTGTCTCTTTGTATGCAGATAGCATCGATTTTCTTGAAGATGCAGCCGTCAATAGTATCGTTTTGTTCAGTTTATATTTGAGTGCTCGCAGCAAACACTATGTCAGTATATTGTTGGCTATGCTGCTGCTAATTCCTATCTCGGCTGCCTTTTTTACAGCATGGGAAAAATTTTCACACCCTCTCATGCCAGCTTATACCTCGCTTTCATACACAGCATTGGGTGCGCTTGCCGTCAATTTAACTTGCGCTTTATTACTGGCTAAATTTCAAAATGATGGTGGCAGTTTGAGTAAAGCAGCTTTTCTATCCTCCAGAAATGATGCGATCGCAAACTTGGCCATTCTCTTTGCTGCATTGGTATCAGCCATTTGGCCCTCTTTTTGGCCGGATCTATTGGTAGGTTTAGGAATAGCGTTGATTAATTTGGATTCGGCCAAAGAAATCTTGGAATCGGTCAGAAATGAGAAAAATGGTCGGATCAATCTTGACTTGAAGTAAACATTTATCACCGATAATTTTTTGTCTTAAAATTTTGTATTCCCTCCATCATCATATGCTTTTATTATTTGATTTTGAAAATCCTCTCATGACAAAATCTAATTCTTTAGGAGAACACCATGAAATTTAAATCAGTATTGGCTATTTGTTTACTCATGCTTGCTTTCACAAGCGCGTCTTTTGCTGCCTCAAAAGAAGAAATAGATGCAAAAGTACATGAAGCACTGGATAACTTTTATAAAACCTCTGCTGCAGGTAAACAACTGTCTGAGAAAGCGCATGCCATTCTTGTTTTCCCCAGCATTGTAAAAGCTGGATTCATAGTCGGCGGTGAATATGGAGAAGGCGCATTGTTAACTAACGGAATTGCAGAAGCCTACTACAATATTATTTCCGCATCCTTCGGCTATCAATTAGGCGCGCAGATGCACTCACAAGTGGTTTTATTTATGACTCAAGAGGCCTTGGAGCGATTCCGCTATAGCAATGGCTGGGATGCCGGCTTTGGCGGAAGCATCGCGGTCGTTACAGCGGGAGCATCGAAAGAATTTACGATTGATAATGTGCAAGAGCCTGTGATTGCATTTATATTTTCCGAAAAAGGTCTGATGGGCAATTTATCCCTAGAAGGCTCTAAAGTAAGCAAAATTAACAAGTAATCAGCGTTAAATAGGAGGCGATATGTCAAAGATTATTGTGGAGCATCAGCCCTCTGAGGAAAGATTGAATGCCATCGGTATTCGATCATGTCCAACATGGAGCAAAGAACCCTCGACATTTCCTTGGACTTATAGTGATAGAGAGATTGCCTATATATTAGAAGGCGAAGTCACAGTCACCCCTGGTGGAGGAGAGCCAGTCAATTTTGCTGCTGGGGATTTGGTGACTTTCGAACCAGGATTGAAATGCACTTGGACGGTCAAAAAACATTTACGCAAACATTATCTATTTGAGTAAATCATGCGATACAAAAAAGGGGAGCGTTAGCTCCCCTTTTGTTATTTCACACTGCGCAAGCAGAAAACTTACTGCTCTTGCTTATCTTCGATAATCTTAGCAGTGGCTAGTACGCACTCCACTTCCCAGTTTTTACCATCAGAGCCTTGGATATCTACATCAGTAATTAACTGACCATCTTCGGTTTCAACTTCTGTCTCTAATATCGCACCAGGGTGTCTCTCTAGCGCTAATTTAATACACTCATTCATTTGATTGTTGTGATTTTGGACGTCGCTAATATTGGGTCTATTACCGTAATCGCTATCCTCGTGATACACCACATAACCTAAACCTACAACCACTAATACTAATACTGCTAAAGCAATTTTATTCATTTCAATCTCCTTATTAAAACTCGCTTACTGAATCTTTCTGTAAATATATTTACCGCTTACTATGACCTCATCTCCGACATTAAATTCAGGTTCTTTTTCATACTCAAATGTTTTCGTTTTTCCATCTGACATACTCAAGCTCAATAACACTGGAATAAACTTTTTCATCTTAAGTCCCTTTCTCATTCCATAGCGCTAGGCGCTTAAATCCAAGGTCCCTGATTGATTTTGCTGATTCGCACATCACCCACTATCGCAGCATTAATAATCAAAGTCACAATACTGATAAATAGACTTGCTAATACAGCCGTCCAAAACCCATTCAGGACAAACCCCTGCACAAGCGAGGACACCAGCATCAAAACCAAACCATTGATCACCAACAAAAACAAGCCAAATGAAAATACCGTCAAAGGCAAGGTAAAAATCACCAAGATAGGCTTGATTACTGTATTGGCTAAACCCAAGACCAATGCTGACACCACCAGTGCCGCAAAGCTATCAAAGCGTATACCACTAAACAGGTAAGTACTTGCCCACAAAGCAATCACGGTAGCAATCCATTGAGACAGAAATAACAACATAAACATTCCTACAAAGCACACATAATTTAGTCTAGCGCTTAATCACTGCGATTTCTATACAAAAATCGTATAGATTTGATTTATCCCAAAAAACTTTCAATTTTTTTCGACGAAATTACCCGCTTCATTTTTGACTATATGCCTAATATATATGTTTTTAAAAACAGTATGTATTTGTCAAAAAGATAAATATAATCTATAATAATCCCATAAGTAACAAGGGATTATCATGACAGAGCCGTTGCGGTACCTGTGTAAATCGTTTTTCTCCCAGCTCAATATTTACAACATTAATTACCTAGATCGATTTTTGTAAGAATCCATCAATAAACTGCCCATCAAGCATTCGATGGTAGCTTATATTGTGCTGATCAAATGCCTAAAGTTTCACCTCAATCAAGAGCAACTGAATCTTAAAACGCTGTATTTGGAAATGTCATGCTCAGAAATTGCCACCCGCGAACAATTACTCAAACTACACCGAGACGGTTGGCTGTTGATAGAGACCTGCGCAGATGATAAACGAGTAAAGTATATCAAGCCCACTGCAAAGCTAATCGAAAACAGCAATCAAATAATACGTAATAGCTCTTCTCTGAATTCTGCCAAGCCATTCAACTTTTCCTAGAAATAACTCATTACAAAGGTGACATACATTTGTAATAGTTAGCCTGTATATTCCACTTCCTAGCCAAAAGCTAGATTATCAATAAAGGAAAAAATGTATGACTCACTCCGTCAAAAACGTAGCAATCAATAATGATAGCAATGTACAAAATTGGATGCGCAAACTGACCCAACAACCATTGGTTTCTGAAGAGGAACTGATTGCCATCCGTCTAGAATATCTGGATGTCACCCCTGAGGATTGGAAAGTACACTTAGAGCAATCTAACTAGTGACTGATTCAATATCATGGCTGCCCTCAAACAGCCATGATGATATTCGCCCTTCCGCAATAGTCACCTACATCAAGCTTGCCCAGCAGGATTGCGCAAAGGCATCATCAATTAAGTGAAATATGCGCAAAGTTTGTGACATAATTTTCATACACGCCCTATGGCGAAATATGAACTGTTGAATTCTTATGCACAAGGAAGCCAAATGAAGCTTTTTTATTACTCATGGATGACTGTTCTGCTGACCAGCCTAATCAACAACGTGCAAGCCCATGCCAGCTTTAACGGACAAGACTTCTCTGGCGTATATACCTGCACCGGTGAAGATAGTCATGAAGGGCAATATAAAGGTAGTGTCAGCATGAAGTTATTGCCTCAACATAGTACGGGTGAATATGCTGCTTATACATTCGAATTATCCGTACCAGGTTATGGCAAATATCCAGGCCACGCTGCTGGCTACAAAAATAATTTGGCAATCTATTTTGCGCATACGCAACACAACAAAAATCAAGACTTTGGAACTGGCATTGCCACCTTTACACAAAACCCTAAAGGCAAATGGAGTTTCCATAAATACTATTACGAGCCTATGTTTAAAGGCGGTAATCATGGCTTTGAAACCTGCAAACAAAACTAGAATCAGCGCTTAGCACCATCATGCAACAAGTGTTGGTATATGCGGATTCATTGTCTTGGGGGATCATCCCCATGACCCGTCGCCGCTTTGAGTTTCATCAACGTTGGCCGGGGATTTTAGAGATTGAATTAAATAAATCCTCAGGCCCGGTACGCGTGATTGAAGACTGCCTAAATGGTCGACGTACCATCTACGAAGACCCTATTCGACCAGGGCGCAACGGCTTGATAGGCTTGCAACAGAGAATAGAGGTCAACTCGCCATTGGCGCTTGTCATCTTGATGTTGGGCACCAATGACTTTCAAAAAAACCATGCCCATAGCGCTGCAGATGCGCAGCATGGCATGCGTCAATTGATACAAGCCATCCGAACCACAGCGTTAGAACCAGGAGTGAGTATGCCCAAAATTTTGGTGGTGGCGCCACCGCCTATCCTTAAGCCACAAGGGGATATTGCAGAGAAATTTGTCGGGGCAGAGCAAAAATGCATAGGGCTAGCAAAAGCCTATCAGGACTTATGCCAAGAGTTGGACTGTGAATTTTTTGATGCAGCCACGGTAACCACCTCTAGCAAAGTCGACGGCGTACATTTCGACCAAGATCAGCATCTCGCATTCGGATTAGCCCTCAGTCCTATTGTGGCTAAGTTGCTCAAGTCGATGGTCTGAGATATCGGCTGATGATTGCGCTGGGTGCTGGATAGCGTAACGATTTTTTTAGATAATAGTCCAAGCTTACTCAAGGAAATTTCATGATAGATAGTCCCAACGATATTCGCGATGTCACGTTTGCAATTCGCGATGCAGTCGCCCCCGTATTTCTACTCACCGGGATAGGTTCTTTATTGTCAGTCTTGGTCAATCGCTTAGGTCGCGCCATAGACCGCGCGCGTGGACTGAATGGCCTAAATGATCAACAACTCGCACCATTTTTGGATGAGTTGGACATCATCGTCCGGCGCATCGCTTGGATGCGTTGGGCAGTCGGTTTATTTATCTTTGCCGGCTTTTGCGTGTCGCTGTCGATTGCTACAGTGTTTGTGGGTGTAGAATTAAAAATCAACTTACCGCATTTCGTTTTGCTGACTTTTATCACATCTATGGTGGCATTAAACGCCGGGTTGCTGTGTTTTCTCAGAGAGATTATTTTGGCCACCAAAGAGGCCGTGACGCGTCACCGATAAAGCGTTACAGCGACACTAGAATGTTATTGATGGGCAAAATTTAATTCCACGCGATTGCCTGCGGGATCCTGCAATACAATTTGATATTGATGCGTTTGAGGCACAACAGCCGTTTGAAACGACATGCCCAATTGTTGCAGTTTTTGCTCATAGGCCAATCGATCACAGCAGACAAAAGCAAAATGGTCGATGGTAGTCTTTACATGGACTAAGCGTTGTTCTTCTGGGGATGCCTCAATCAAATGAATCAAATCATGCTGACCTTGATAGAGCCAATAGCCAAAACGTGCAAATGGTGGACGCGGTCCGAGAGTCAGGCCGACCACTTCGGTATAAAACTGCAACATTTGATCGAGCAAGCTTCGCTCTGCTCGCAAATTCACATGCCCAAAACCTAAAACACCCATGACGACTCCCATCACATCCAGACAAAAAACAAGTTGGTCATTCATCACCAGAATTAGATTATCATGAATTTTTATTCGCTTCTTGATTTCTATCCTAAGAAAGGTTGTCACTGATATGTCAGACAGAGCCATTATTCTGCAAAGCGGCGGCGGCTATGACAAAGTCACCCTAGGCAAACGTCCCGCGGCTGCCCCCAAAGCACATGAAATCAACGTAAGGCTACATGCAAACTCACTCAACTATCATGATTTTGCCGTCGTCAGTGGCATGTGGGGGCCATCAGAACCACGCATCCCGATGGCAGATGGCGCAGGGGTAGTCATTGCAGTAGGTGACGAAGTGACTGAGTTTAAAGTGGGGGATCATGTGGTCAGCAATTTCTTTCCGACATGGTTGGACGGCGAACCGAATGTAGAAGGCTTTGCCACCGTACCGGGTGACGGAGTCGACGGCTATGCGCGTGAGACAGTCACCGCTTCGGTGAATCATTTCACCCTTGCCCCACAACATTGGAGTCATGTTGAGTCCGCCACCTTAACCACCGCAGCGCTCACTGCTTGGCGTGCCTTGATGTCAGACGACCAGCTCAAGCCAGGTAATAGCGTGCTTGTACAGGGCACCGGGGGCGTATCTATATTCGCACTGCAATTTGCCAAAATGGTTGGGGCGACTGTCATTGCCACCTCCTCCAGCGAAGAAAAACTAGCCAAGCTCAAACAACTGGGCGCCGATCATCTGATCAACTATCGCACCACGCAGAATTGGGGAGAGCTAGCCCGTGAAATCACCCACGGAAAAGGCGTTGATCATGTCGTTGAAGTGGGCGGTCCCGCCACATTAGAACAATCCATGGCTGCCGCAAGAGTAGGCGGACATATTTCCTTGATTGGAATATTGACTGGATTGGGAGGTGAATTATCCATCGTCACCGCCCTGATTAAGCAGTTACGTTTGCAAGGCCTCATCGTTGGTAACCGTACTCAACAACAAGCGATGATTAGAGCTATCGATGCCGCTGGAATGAGACCAGTGGTCGACAAAGTATTCCCTTTAGAAAATATCGTGGATGCATTCCGTTACCAAGAGAGCAACCAACACTTTGGCAAAATTTGCCTGCAAATGTAATTCAGGCATGATGTCGATGACCGCTTTATTAAGATTCATAGTCTGTTTAATCGCACTGCAATCTTGCCAGCTTATGGCGCAAGATAGGCTGGTAGTTTTCGCTGCGGCCAGCTTGAGTAAGGCCTTGATAGAAATTAACCAGCTATTTGAACAGAATACTGGCATACAGATTAGCCAGTCTTTTGCCGCCTCCTCCACGCTCGCCAAGCAAATCGAAAATGGCGCACCAGCCGATATTTTTATTTCTGCAGATACGCTGTGGATGGATTACTTGACCAATCAATTTCCCATCATACAAAGTAGCAATCGGCCCATACTGAGTAATTCACTGGTGCTGATTGCCCCCAAAGGACAAGCGTTTGCTGTGCAACTAAATGCGCAATATAAATTGCCAGAACAGTATTCAGGTAAGCTATGTACGGGTGAAACAGAGTCTGTCCCTGTTGGCATCTATGCCAAGCAAGCACTCACCTATTTGCATTGGTGGGATGGCTTAAAAGGACGCATAGTAGGCGCACAAGATGTGCGTGGTGCGCTAAATTTTGTTGAGCGTGGTGAGTGCATAGGTATCGTGTATCTGACGGATGCCATGCAAAGCAACAAGGTGCAAATATTGGCCACCTTTCCTGCACAAAGTCATAGTGCAATTTTTTACCCAGCTGCCGCTGTCACTGCAAAGAAAAACGGCCAACGCTATTTGCAATTTCTCAACACTGAAACAGCGAAACAGATTTTCCAAAAATACGGCTTTGCTCTAAAGTAATCAAACGATGACCTGCTAAAAAGGTCTGGCTGTCAACTCAATAATTATAAATTAAATGAAAAATAATGAGCGCTTTCCATATCCACACCGCCCAAGCCCATGACATGGGCTACATCATTGGACTGTTAGCTGAAGCTGCCTGTTTTCCTATTTGTTGCAAGGCATGTTTCAATTCGGCACTGCTCATACGCTCGAGTGGCAAAGCCAATAGCACAGAAACACGCTGACGGATTTGCGCAAAAATATCGGCAAATGCCGCCGCCTGCCCCTCACCTTGCACCGCTGCCGGATCACTAAAGCCCCAATGTCCTTGCACCGGCACACCGGGCCAAATTGGACAGACTTCATTGGCAGCGTTATCGCACACCGTAATCACCATATCCATGACTGGCGCATCCGGCTGGGCAAATACATGCCAACTTTTGCTGGACATGGATTGCGTGTCATAAGCGATACTTTGTAGTTGTTGAATCGCCATAGGGTGTACTTTTCTCGCAGGATGGCTCCCCGCGCTATAGGCCACCACACGTCCTTGTCCAAGATGATTCAATAGCCCTTCAGCCATCACGCTACGTGCAGAATTACCGGTACATAAAATCAAAATATTGAGTGACATCTCTGTATCCAAAACGATCAATAACAGTTCTTAGTCTATGGCCATACTTTCGCCATGACGCAATACGCGAAAACGTTGCCGGGCTATCCCCTGTTGTTGTAAAGCTTGTTGCAGTCTTTTAGGCGGTTCATCCATCGGCTCATCAGTCAAAGCAAAGGTCCCCCAATGAATCGCCAAAGCTTGTTTCGCATGCAAGTCCTGCATCACTTGAACGGCCTCATCAGGATCTATATGCGCACGCTGCATAAACCATCGTGGTGCATATCCGCCGATGGCAATCGCGGCTAAATCCACATCCCCGATATTGGCGTGAATATCGCGAATATCTGCCGAATAGCCCAAATCGCCGGAAAACCAAAAGTTAAAGTGTGGGCTCAATACGGCCCAACTGCCCCAGAGCGTTTCATAGCGATCGAATAAACCGCGTGCGCTCCAATGCTGAACTGGTAGAAAGCGTATCATGTGCACAGCCTGTTGACCTTGCACTTCCACCTCTTGCCACCATTGCAATCCCTTTACATTTGCATGGGCGCCATTTAAAACTGCATTTGTGACATTTTGATAAAACCATTGCTCGACACCTGCCGGAACCAGAAAAATAGGTGGCTGAGGACGCTGCATCAGTTTTTGTACGGTAGCTAAATCCAAATGGTCATAGTGATTATGTGAAATCAACACATAATCGATACGCGGCAAATCTTCCCACGCCAGTCCAGGAGCTTGATGACGTTTAGGGCCCGCAAACCCTACCGGTGAAGCGCGCTCACTCCAATGCGGATCGGTCAGAATATTCAATCCATCGATTTGATACAGCACCGTGGCATGACCTATCCAAGTTGCGCGAGGCGAAGCTTTAGTATCATGAATCAGCGCCAAGTTGGGGCTGATTCCCACGATAGGTTGGGACGGAGTGCGCGTATCGGGAGAGGTCCAGCGTTGCCACTGCCATTTAAAAAAACTAGCGTCATTAGCAGAATCAATATAACGATTGTGATATCGACCGTCCGCTGCTTTGCGTTGGCTATTGTCAGCCCAGCCAGTATGCAGCATGAATATGGTGCCCAATAGCGCCAACAAAGATAAAGCAAAAAGGGATTTTTTATGCATGGGCTAACAACCGTTTATACACTAGATTTGTGCAAGGCCTTGCTGATTCGATCGCGCACCGCCATCCACTCGGGCGTGTCCGGTGGCATCTCAATCAAGATTTGCTGATAGCCGCCTTGGTCCAATAAACGCAACACAGCATATAGCATTTGCGCATAGCGTTTTGCATCCAGTGGCATGCGATATTCAGTGACAGAAGCCGCCTGATCTTTTGAGATATGCGCCGCACGCAACATCAAAATCGAGTCCTGCACTAAGGAGCGATAGTCAGCCTCTGGCTGGAATAACTGCAAACGGGTATGCGGTTGATAATGATTTAACAAATTGCCAGACACCTGCGTTTTGCCATCATGCTGGGTCAGAATGTCGCAGCCCAACACCGCTTCGAGTTCTGGCAAGCTATAGCCACCTGGACGCATCAGCACCGGCTGACTGCCGGTCATATCCAAGATGGTCGACTCCAAGCCCACCTGACATTCACCACCATCAACGACGGCAGCAATCTTGCCTTGCAGATCCTGCATCACATGTGCCGCCGAGGTCGGGCTCACCGCACCAAACATATTGGCAGAAGGCGCCACAATCGGATGTCCCAAACGGCGAATAATGGCGCGTGTGGTTTCGTGGCTAGGAATACGCACACAGACCTTATCCGAACCGCCAGTCACCGCATCTGTGACCAAGTCACTGCGCCATAACAAAACAGAAAGTGGCCCCGGCCAAAAGGCTTGTGCCAATTTTTCTACGCGCGCGGGAATCGCTTTCACCCAAGGGCGCATCGCTTCAAGATCAGCAAAATGAATGATTAAAGGATGACCGCTGGGGCGTTGTTTGACCTGATAGATTTTATTCACCGCTTCCAGCTGCGCAGCATCCGCAGCTAAGCCGTATACCGTTTCGGTAGGCAAAGCCACCACCTCGCCTTGCGCCAACAAGTCAGCGGCGAGAGATACGCATTGCGGGTCAGTAGAGAGAATTAACTGAGTGTTCATGGGCGCATATGATAACGCTGAATAGACTATTCAGCCCAAAAAAAAGTGCCCGAAGGCGCCAAATGTATTTAGCTTTTTTTCGCCACAATCATGTATTCAATCCCATGTTTCTCGAGACGGGTTTTCAAATCAGCCAACTCCAGCTCATCCCGCACTCTTGTCAATCGGACGATAAACCAACGGCCAGATTTATTGAACTGAGTTAATTTTTTGTACCAGAGATTGATAGAGGATAGTCCCACCAATTTTTTATTATTTAAAAATGAATTATTACATTCAATTATGTCTATAATAGACACGCATTTTTTCTCGCAGGAGCTCTGAGCATCATGTCTGACAGCAATACGCCTAAGAAATATTTCCATCTCGCTTATATCAGCCATCCCAGTGAATCGTTGACCAAAAAGAGTTTGGTGGAGTTGCTTGTCAAAGCTCAGCAATACAATATCCAACGCGAAATTTCCGGTATTTTGATCATACGCGATAAGTCTATCTTTCAATTGATCGAAGGGGACGAAGTGGAAGTACGTGATTTGTACAACAAAATCGAGAAAGATCCGCGTCACCAACATCCGGTGACGGTTTATGAGGGCATTAGCTCTATGCGTTCAATCCCTTTCTTGGGAATGGGGCTGACATTGGACCAGTCTGATGACCATTTGGCCGATGAGCATGCCTTCTATTTCAATCGTGAACAAGCTTTGAAATTCACCGCTTTGGTGACAGGAAAAGTAAAAGATCTATTGTTGGAATATTTGGATCACGATTAAGCCCGCATCCAGCTGGCGAGATCTGTGAAAGTGGTTTTAAGTCGGTTATCTGGTGAGCTGATTTACCAAGTCAAATGGATATAAATCGCGCTCAGCATTAATGCGCCAGAGATCATCAACGCCCAGTCCATTTTTTTCAGTTGTTTTGCCATTGACTCGCTCCTCTTGATTCATTTATCTGTCTGATTGACTCTATTTCGAGAGCTTAAAGGCTTTTAATGACAGTTTGATGACAAATCTGTTTATGGGGATGGGGTCTCGAAATTAGGCGATACGAACTTGATATCCAGCGTACGCAGATAGGTCTGCAATCCTGCATCTTGCATAGGAATAAAGTGCGCATCCTGATTGGATTCATTGAAATGCGCATGCCAGTACCCTGGCGGCGTTATAAACGCGGAATAAGGTTGCCAGTCGACCCGCTCTGGCTGCTGAATCTCACCTTTACTATTGATACTTGGCCCTACCATGGTATAACAACCCGGCGGGCAATCCAGAATCAAATCCAGCGCCACCGACTGATGTCGATGTGGCAACTGCACGGCGCCCTTGGGCAACACGCCCAGCATTGCCCATAAGGTATGCGTTACGGTGAGCGTCTGATCCATGACACGATTCATCAATAATATGCTGATGCGGTTGCGATTGGTCCCCTCGCCTTCTTGCTGTACTTTTTTCAGCTCACGCAGGGTAGTCTCTGAGGTATACAGAGTAGGTTCGAACTGAGGAATTTCTGCCCGCGCACCGAGGTAGCGCAACAGTGGTTCATCATGCACGAGATACAGCACGCTTTCTTGCTGTGCCTGAAAGTGGATGTGTGGGGTGACGGGCAGTGCGACAAAATCCCCCGTTTGCCATGGGATCTCACTGCCTTCTATATGGGTTGTACCCGCTCCCCACATGACATAAAACAATACCGAGGTGGCGTTGATATTGAGAGATAAGGATGCCTCCGCGAGTATTTTGACATAGTTGGCACATAGGGCTGGGCTTGTCGCTGGTCCGTCGACTTGCAAAACATCACTGACATCCAGCGGAATCATGGCGGTTTGACTGTGCTCATAGAGTGCCCGAGGGAATGTCTTGTAGGGCACTTTGCTAATGGTACCCATGGCCAAGGGGTTAGCCGCTTTGGTGTATTCCAATAAGACTGCATCCCGACTTAATTTGTCTACGCTGTCGCTCATGGGCCTCCACAATCAATATTTACATCTTGAGATATTCACATACGCTGGATGTTATCAGCCTTTAGTTTAAATCATTAAACTGATTTAGATTGAGCAATGAGGAGAAAATCTCATTATTCTCAAACATGGTAATAAAGCCCATCGCACATGAGAAAGCGATACTAAATAGCATCACCGAGCATAGCAGTGCCCGATAGTTGGCGGGGTGACACAGCGCAATCGCAATTTGAGTTAACACGCCGAACAAGGCTAGTATAACCAATTTGTACACGGCCAAATGTGCCTTGTTAGCTTCCAGTCGCTCAAACCTCGCCGAGCGTAATTGCACCAGGGCTTTGATAAATTCTGACTGCACTACCGCATTAGTAAAGTTAGCTGGATTGACCGCTATTTTGAATAACCCTTCGATTTCTGGGGTGGACTGAATATCGACTTTGCCTGTATTCTTGATGGTTTTTTCTATGCTGGATTCTCTCTCAATATAGCCATGCAGCAACTCATTGACATGTAAATCAGATTTTTCCATCGCTTGTGTAATGCGCATGATGGTGCGCATAGCATTCGCTTCAGAGGTGATTTGTGCATTGGCTTTACTCACTCTTTGCCAAACATCGCCTGCCGTCAGACTGGCAAACAACCCAAACAGCAAAGCCAAGGCGGCAAAGTAAGGACCCACCACCCCTTTCACTTGATAGGCAGAATTATCTAATCGATTAAAGCCATAGATCACCAAAGCACCACTCAGCAGCGGAAATAAAATCGCTATCGCTTGTTCCATACTTGTTTTTCTCCCTGACAAAAGATTGGCCTCAAACTGAGGCCTGTTTTTTTATACTTAGATTAAAACCATCACAGATAGAAGAATTAATTCATTACTGCTTTGATTTGATCCAATGTGATGTATCCATTTTTTTGCGTATCGATTTTGTCAAAGGCTTTTGCCACCCTAGGCATACCATCTTTGGCTTCATCTAAGGTTAATTTGCCATCCGCATTTTTATCTGCTGCTTTAAATTTTTCTTCTAACTGTTTCACTTTTTCAGAATCTTGTGCAGCTGAACTAAATGATATCGTTAAGCTAGCCAAACCCAATACTGCAGAAATTAATGTCATTTTATTTACGGTTTTAAATACGTTCATACTAATCAATCCAATTATGTTTGACTGAAAGATAAATATTTTGTAATGTCGAATGATTATTTCACAAAGCGAAGACTCAATCACAGATCATGTTTAATTTTACTGCCAGTTTTTACAAATATATTGCCTACTTTTATTTAAGTTTATTGGTACTAGCATCTAGCTCTGCCATGGCTGAGGATAAGTTAGAAAAATTACATTCTGATTTCTTTGCTGATTACTCCATCTTTAAAACTGTCAAAGCCCCAGAGGGCATGCAAGTGATGAGATATGTCAGTCCCAAATTTGATCCCTTGTCCTACCAGTTCGTGATTATTGACCCTATTCATTTAAATCAAGCCGTACAAGATGGCGATATAAGCGCTGAGATCATTGCAAATACCCAACAATCACTGGATAAAAATATACGCGAAAAAATTGTGCAATTTCTTGGCATCACCGATAAGCCTAGCAAAGAGACCATTCAACTCCGTGTTTCCATCTCTGGCGCACAAATTGATGGTGAGGGTTTTAAGCCACGCAATATTTTGCCAATTTCTGCAGCGATCAAATTAGCCTCTAAAGCGACCGGAAAAGATAAAAAAACGCCAGTACTGGTGATTGAGAGCAAATTAACGGATAGTGTTTCGGGTGAATTACTCAAGGGCACGATTATTTCAATCAGTGGCTACAGCTTTCGCGATAGTAGTGATGCGGGACAAGCTTTTCAAAACTTAAGTAGTAAATTGATTGATTTAGCCATTAAGAGCATCCCTAAGCAATAACTCTTAAGGTTAAATGACAAAATGAAAAAAATTGCTGCCAGCGAATTCGATCCGGAACAACAATCGCGCATTATCGAAATGGCGTGGGAGGACATGACCCCGTTTGAAGCGATCGAACTTCAATTCGGCATCGATGAAGCAGCATTAATGCGATTGATGCAGCAATGGCTGAAACGTGGAAGTTATCGCCTATGGCGTGAGCGGGTCAAAACTCGCTCTTCAAAGCATTTAGTTCTGAGGGGCAAGAAAATCACCCGCGCTTATGCTACCCAACATGTGAAATTACACCGCACTTATCTTAAAACATAGAAACAAAAAAATCTTAAAACATAGAAACAAAAAAAAGAGCCTGTAAACAGGCTCTTTTAATGACTACGAGGTATTAGTCATCAATTAGTAGCAATCTGTTACCCAATCCATCACTTTTCTACTAGTCATATTGATGAACAATTACTTGTTCATTACGTACATTGTTACTTCGAAGCCGAAACGCATTTCAGTAGCTGCTGGTTTTGTCCACATAATAGTCTCCAAATTTTTTAAGTCATAAGCAAAATTGCTTGATAGTAAGGCATGCGAAACTGAGAATAGTTTTATCAAGAGGCTGTACATTGCCATTAAGCTTGCCTAAGTATTTTCATGAATCATATTTTCAAGAATGGCGATTTCTAAAACAAAGCGACATCACCAGCTCATACAAAAAAAAGACCTAGTCTAGCTAGGTCTTAATATTTGGCTCAGATATATGAGTTCTTAGTCTGGCGCTTTTTCAGAGTATGAGCGACGACCCAAGTTGTGCAGTTGTAATGTCTTTTGTGTTTTCTCTGCTTGGGACTCTTCTTTAATCAATGTGGCACCTTCAAAATTATCTGCCTTATTGGCTGGCGCTTCTGGCACTTGCTGATAAGGACGTTTGGATAAATTTTGATTATTGATATTGTTTCTTGTGTTGTTATCTGCAAAGGCTGATGCTGAAGCCAACAACAAAGCAGATGAGATGATAGCGATCAATGTTTTCATAATGGTCTCCTCAATATAGTTTACTAATGATAAATTTTGCTAGGGCGTTCACTTAGAATGCACGTCTAGCCAACATATTGACACGTACAGCTTGTTGATTTTTTTGATGCACTGATTCCAACTGGCTGTCTTCGGCAATAAATGTTGCACCTTCCCACAAAGCCTCAGCCTTAGCTGTTTTTGCAACAACTTCTACGTATGGACGTTTTGCCATAAATGGATTGCTGTTATGCTTGTTGCTCTCTTCAGCGCTGACTGCAGTGCTGCTGATCAATACGATAGAAGAAATAACGGTGATTAATGTGTTGAGTTTCATCTTTGGTCTCCTAATAATCTGTGGTTCAAAAAATTTGTTTCATACGCTATTTGATGGAACGCATTATGCAGGGGACTTGTCTAGCAAAAATCTACCAAAATAGGTAGAACGGTGTATACTAATCAGCATATGTCAAACGAACATCTCCATATCCAAACTGCCGCGCAATCGACTGCTTCAAGCAGTGCAAGAGATTTGCGTGAACAGCTCAAGCAAACTCAGGCGAATGACACACGCTTACGCCTATTTCTTCAGTTTGGACAGTTGTTATTAAGCCAAGGTTGCCAAGAAAATACTGCTTTGTCTTTATTACAATCACTTTGTCACCTGACTTCGGCACAACATGCGCTGATTGCGGTTGAAGGCATGGGCAAATTAACCATTTATGCACAAATGGGACGCACATTACCGGTAGGCACCCGGCTTCCTATGATAGGGGTGCTGGCGCAAATGCTCAAAAATCCTGTGCTATTTGAATTGCACTTGAACAAAAATACCCAACTGTGGACCCATGGCGACGCCTCTCAGCAAGAGTGTTTAATCCCCTTAGCCCTGAATCGACATAGCAAGGGCATTATCGGTTTGTCAGGCAAAGAGTTGTTATTGGGACAACAAGAAACAGAAGTGTTGCAAACGGTCAGCGGTTTGTTCGCTCTAGCGATTGCGCAAATGCAAGGCCCGGCGCCTAGCGAAGTGGATATGTCGGTGATTGAATCACTGACCCCTCGTGAACGTGAGATTTTTGCTTTATTACCGGGTGGTCTCAGTAATATCGAGCTAGGCCGCATCTTGGGCATTTCGCCAGGCACAGCCAAGATTCATGTCGAGCGAATTTTAAATAAACTAGGTGTCAAAGATAGAACCCAAGCTGCCGTCAAAGCGGTTGAGCTGGGATATAAAGCCTCCCATTAGTCCCTCAACGAGACACTGAGATAGGAATAGGAAACAGATGAAAGAAGCCGATTTGCTCAATGCCAAAATTTTGATTATCGATGACGCCGAGGCAAATCTTAAACTGCTTGAGGATTTATTGGCGAAAGAAGGCTTTCATCAAATCGTCAGTACCGCTGACCCCACCCACGCATTAGATTTATTCAAAGCCTTTGAGCCTGATCTGATTTTATTAGACCTGATGATGCCTGAGTTGGATGGCTATGCGCTATTAGAAATATTCTCGCGTCATATTGCCCGCGATGATTATTTGCCCATTTTGGTATTAACGGCAGATGCCACCATAGGCGCCAAGAGAAAAGCCTTGGCGCTTGGCGCAAAAGACTTCCTGACCAAGCCCTTTGATACCATAGAGGCGATGTTGCGCGTTTGGAATTTATTAGAAACACGTATGCTGTATCGTCATTTGAAGATGCTAAACGCCAGCATCAAGCCCTTGCAACATGGGCAATCTCAAGAAAACCCATCGTCATAGCCTGATGGCGCTGACGATGGATGATCGACCACTCCGGCTAGCGCACGCTGTTTAATGCAAGTTTTTTGCTGTTGGCTTTGAGCATGCCTTGTGCTTCTAATTGACTCAGATAAGCCTGCACCACAGAACAGTCTGGGCGCAAACTCAATACTTTCTCAAAGTGACTGAGCGCGGCTTCATATTGATGTAATTCAAATTCGGCTGTGGCCAGTGCCAACCATGATTCTGCATTGTCTGGCTCAAACATGACCCAACTTTGTGCAATGCTGTTGACTTGTTTCCAGTCTTTGCCCAGTTGCGGCTGTACTACTTGCATAAAAAATGGACGCTCGCTCTCAGCCCAAAAAGGCTTTTGCATACCCAAACCGAGTGCAGTAGCAGGACGTTGCATCAATTGACTCACCCATTCCACTGACATGTAGAAGTATTGTGCATGACTGCCTTTGCTTTTGAGGGTGATGATGCCCACCAACTTGCCGGCTGGATCAAACATGCCTCCACCACTCTCACCCAAATGAAAACTGCTGCTGGCACGAATAATGACTGCACCATCCATGGGATAGATCCCTTGCACAGTGCCATAACTAGTAGCGAGATGGCTTTCTGCTTCTGGATAGCCGACCGCGATGACTGGACTGTCATATTTCAAATCCTTACTTGCGCCCAGTTCTGCCACTGGTGCTTGCAAACCTGCAACCGTCAATATGCATATATCATGCTTCCAATCGGCTTTGAGCGCCGTCGCAGGTAGCGCTGTCGCTCCCGACATGACGCTGACATCGCTGGCATCTCTGACCACGTGACAGTTGGTCACAACTTGATCCTCTGCAATCATCACGGCTGAACCTAAACCATGCTGTCCGTTAGGATGGGTGACTTGTACCCGCAATACATGGCTTTCGATAGGGGCATGAGCTGCATAGCTCACAGCAGATAAGCCCACTAGCAAAGTGCTCAAAAAGACGCGCAGTATTTTTTTCATCATCAGCTCCAGCATCATTCACACAGGTTGATTTGATTCAAGGCGATGGCCTCGCTTAGGTATAAGCAATAAGTGTTCCAGTTTTTATGAATGCCGCTGTGAGGGTCTAAAATTCTAGCTGTGTGGTACTGGTGAATTGATCAAACAGGGAGAGATTCGCTGATTTAGCCCTATATCATGGACGAATCAACGCACATACTTGTATCGCGCGCACTAAGTTGATGCAGACGGTTGCCGGGGTGTTTACGCAGGGGAATGAAAATGCCCTATTGATCCCAGCCCAGGCTTAACAATAGGCAATAAAAAAGCCCGAACTCGTCGGGCTTTTTATTGAAAAAATACTGTCGTATTTATTCTGGTTTGATATTACCAGCTTGGTCACCCTTAGGGCCACTCACTACATCGAAACTCACGCGTTGCGCTTCTTTCAATGAGCGGTATGAACCATCAGAAGTAATCGCTGTGAAGTGTGCGAACAAATCAGCACCACCATCATCAGGAGTAATAAAACCAAAACCTTTAGCGTCGTTAAACCACTTTACATAACCTGTAGCCATGTTAAATCCTTTGTAAAAAATTAAATTAAAGGCATTTGCCTTTTTAAGAGGCGAGAAACAAGACAGGGATGAAAGAGAAAAGCGACTTACGAGAAGAAACTAAAACTGACAATAACTGAATAACTTGTTGATCACCGCGTGCCACTATGGACTGCATCACTATAAATAGCAAGCTTTATTTTGGTTAATGCCATGGACTATAACATCAGCAGCTTGAGATTAGGCTTTTTCAAGTTTTTAATCAGTAACTTATAGGTATCCAAATCAAAACTAAAGGTCGTTTCCGTTAGTTGTATTTCGTGCAAATCAGCCTCATCTTCTAGGCTGGCAAGATGGCACCACTGGTCAAATACGTGTAACTGGCTCTTGAGGGTATGCGGATGCACTTCTTGAATCCCAATCTTGCCTGGATAAGGCCAGCTTTTTAGTCTTAACGAGATCAAAGCTTGTTGCAGACGCAGTGTATGTATTTCTGCCGCCTCTTTGCCACAACAGACGCCCTTACAGCGCTTGATTTGATGGGCGAAACACGCGCCCTTACCTGACTCCAAGCCTAACGCTTTTAGACATAGCTGGTGTTGCTCGGCAAGCGCACGCAATACTTCTACTGCTTGTTTTTTGCTGCGGAATGTACCAAATAACTGGCCAAGGTTATCTGGCCGAATTTCGTCCTGACGCACTAGATTTAAGCGGGATGAAATTGCCGCCCCTTGCGCGTCGGTACTTAACTGCCACGCACACAATTGTCGCTCGCGTCTTAATTGACGGTTGTATATAGGTTGTTTTGCTTTGACCAGTTTTGATTCGAGCAATAGTGCGCCAAACTCCCCTGCGGTCTCTATCCATTCAATATGTTTGATTTCTTGGCTGATGCGCATCTCTTTGGTAGAGCGATGATCACTTTGGAAATGCGAGAGAACGCGCGCTCTGAGATTGATACTTTTGCCTATATACAGAGGCAGATCGTTTTCGCCAAAGAATAAATACACCCCACTCGTATCAGGAATATCATCGATGATGGCTGCATCCAAGCCCACCGGCAAAGCGGTCTGTTTTGATAGGCCTGCCACCGCTTGTTGCAAAGCAAGATGACCAAGATTTTGCTCCGCATACTGAATATACTGCGCCATCACCTCGACATCTCCCATCGCTCGATGACGTTGTGAGCACTGCAATTGATAGCGTTGAATCAGGGCGGATAGACTGTGGCTGGTAAATTCTGGGTACAAGGCGCGGGATAATTTAACGGTACACAGCACTTTGCGCTGGAAGGTCATCCCGATGCGTTTAAACTCGGCTTTGAGAAAGCCATAATCAAAGCGTACATTGTGGGCGCACAATACTGCGTCATCCAAGCGCACTAACAATTCTTTGGCCACTTGCTCAAAGCTCGGCGCATCTTCCACCATCGCCATATCAATTCCCGTCAGGGACTGAATAAATTCGGGAATCTGACACTGCGGATTCACCAATGTTTGCCAACGGTCGACCTCTCGTCCATCGCGGTAACGAATCAGGGCAATTTCTGTAATCCGATCTTTGAGAGGGGTAGCTCCCGTGGTCTCTAAATCCAATAAAACATAATGATTCAACATACTTTGGTCAGTATAAAACTTGCCCGAATATACATTTATTTGATGATGGGGCGTATGGCTGAGAATCCCCCATCGATAGACCACACCTGACCGGTGACCTTCTCTGCCTGAGCGGATAGCAACCATGCCATCACATCGGCCACTTGCTTGGGGTCACCAATCCCGGGGATAGGATATTGTTTGCTTGCAATGTCGCGTGTTAAGTCACTGCTAATAAGAGATGCAGAGGCGGGAGTTTGCATGATGCCTGGGGCCACCGCATTGATACGAATATTTGCACTCGCATAAGTGGCTGCAGCACCGCGCAGCATCGCCTCAAGTCCACCTTTGGCGGCAGCGATTGCCTCATGGTTGGGGGTGCCGATTCTAGCGGCTGCGGAGGAGACCAACACCGCCGAAGCGGCTTGCTGATGTTGCTTATTGTGCTGGATAAACCCAGCCAAGGTATAGTAAGCGCTAAATAGATTGGCTTGCATACAGGCAATAAAGTCTTCGTGCGCCATTCTGTGCATTGCACCCAGCCGGATATTGCCCACACAGTGCGCCAAGGCATTTACTTTGATGGACTGTTGCTCTATCTGCGCAAACAATTGCTGCACCCCTTCAGGTGTTGAGCAATCTTGTGTGATTTGTGTATGTTGTGCGCCGTATACATCACTGAGCCTTTGGCCATCTCTGGACACCAAGACCAATTGCCAACCATCCTGTTGTAGTTTTTCTGCCAGCGCTTGACCCAAGCCACCGCTTGCCCCGGTAATTAAAGCAACTTTATCCACTGAACTCCCCTCTTATCATGTGCACTGAATAGAGTGCTGCAGCGTATGATTTGTTCTTAGGTTTAATCAAATATTTAATGAGGTGTGTTTATGACTAGCAAGCAGCGCATTGTGACACCCAAAAAATTATTATTAAGCAAGTGGACGGCGGTGTCGCCACAACGCAAAGAAAAGCATTTTATTGTGACCAAACTGATACTGCCTGAGTTAGCAGATCAGCCGGTGGAATATATTGAAATCGAAGCCGTTTACTCCAAACGTAGCCAGATTATTTTATGGCAACAGTTGAATGACACCTCGCTCTGGCAACAAGGCTGGCAATAGCCACCGATAGCATTCCCTTGATAGATATGGATTGAATAAAGGATAGGACATTTAGATGAAGCATCGCTTGAAATATTTAAGCATCATGGCAATCAGCATCCCCTTTGCACATGCAGCCAAGCCTTTGGATGTATTGCAAGCGGGCATGCCCTATAGTGACGTCAAAAATACCCTATTACAGCAACAGTGGTTGCCGGTAAACAATACTCAAATCAATGCCAGTAGCCTGTATGCGCAAGAGCTATATGAGCAAGGCATCATCGAGGTGGCCGACTGTATCTCGATGGAGCTGGATGCTTGTTGGTTTGAATACAGCAAAGGCAAACAGTTGTTACGGGTTAAAACCATTACACGTCAGTTGCTGTTGGATAGCTATGAATTGAAAAAACGCTAACACATTTGATTCAGCCTTGTTGCTGCCTAGCGCTCAGCAAGCTCTCATTACACCCACGCCACATATCAGACAGAACTGTACAAAGTTCATCTGATTGCATATGATTATTTTCTCAATAATCTCTCTTCGCTGATTTTTAATTGGATGCACTTTGCTCAAACTAGAACAGCTAGCTGATCAGGTCAGTCAATATGGTCACTCTCCGCAGGTGCGGCTGAGAGGACTGACTGTATTGCTGAGGAATTGGAATCATCAGCGCATACTGCAGCAACCCATCCACAGCATTGAAGATTTATCCAGCGCCGATGTGGATACGATAAAACAATTAATCCATGCCGAAACAAAAAAAATGAATACGGCCGATGCGGATACCCTATGCGAACATATTTTATTTCTTGTCTTAGGGGCGATTCGCATGCAAGCCAACAGTGATCATGAATACATTTGGTCTATGGTAGATGCAGGCATCACAACATTCGTCAAACCAGAGAAACCTCGCTTAAGTTCTGTCAATTTGATGTCGATGTCAGTGATTTTTTTAATGTTGCTATTAATATCAATCAATCTTATGCTCCGCAAAGAATCGCATGAAAAATTCTACCCTGACGAGATATCTCAAAGTGAAGCACGAAGAAATACGCTGAATCATTTGGTCGCTTTGCACGATGAAATGACAAAAGGAATATGCCAACTTCCCCAGGCGGCGATGTTGGAGACCAAACAAAGAGAGTCATACATTTCGTTTATCAACAATGGCAAAGTAAATGAAGATTCTGCTGAAGATTTAAAGCAAGCACTAACGTTTGTGAATTGTCTTTATCCACAAAAGCTGATGGACAACCCGTTAAACCAATAGCAATGCGAGGGTCATAAAATGAAAACTGTGAGAGAAAGAGTATTGCAATCCGCAACCGAGCTATTTGATAGCCGCGGTATCAATGCTTCTGGGATCGATACCATCATCGCTCACTCAGGGATTGCTAAAGCCAGTTTATACAAATATTTTCCAAGCAAGAACCAACTGATTATTGAATATCTTAAAGAAAAATCTAATCGTTTGTTTACTTGGTTAAATCAACAATTGGATAACAAACATATTAACGCTCAGCAGAAGTTGTTTGAATTATGTGAATTATTTGAGCAGTGGATGAGCACTGCCGATTTTCAGGGTTTGCCTTTCCATATTGCTTCCGTCGAATTTCCTGACCCTGCTCATCCGGTGAATCATTATTCCGTTGAACTCTCGCAGCAATTGCAACAGTACATTGCCAATATCGCCAAACAAGCTGGGATTAAACAGGCGACAACCTTGGCACATCAACTCGCAATTATTTTCGAGGGGGGCGCTATGTTGGAAAGATTAAACCCTCAATCTGGTGCAGCCAATCGCGCCAAGACGGCTGCCATTACCTTGATTAAATCTTATCTTTAGATAACAGGCTAAATAAAAAAGGGCTAATTACTTAGCCCTTTATAAATCATGCCTTATATGATTAGACGATTAAGTTTTAGTACAAATCATCTCACCAATTAAATGTGCGCCATACTGAATTTCGATTTGTTCGTACTCTAGCTTTGCTGCTACTTTGGCACCCGTCTTAATCGATAGAGATTGACTTTGTACTGCACCCTTAACATTGCCTGATATAGTGACTTGATTAGCAATCATTGTGCCATTGAAAGCGCCATTTTTCCCCATAATCACTTTATCAGCTTTGATCACGCCTTTGAATTTTCCATCTAAGTGGACACTGCCTTTGTAAGTCAAATTTCCATCAAAAGTTGAGCCTTCGCTGATAATCGTAGGACGAAGATTAACAACTTCTGTGCCCGAGGCGGGAGATACGTTTTCTAAAGTATCCTCAGAAATCAGCTCAGCTTTGGCGTCTATTCAATATCTGACAATTTTAATAACTGACAATCCTGCTTGAGGCATTAGGGGGGATAACTGGCAGGCTAAAGTTTATCTCAAAGTGATTTACCCCATTGTTTTAGCCATCCTTCATCTGGGCTGCCGCTCAATGATTTTATTTGGTGTGCTTTATCATAGTAATAAGTTCTTGGTAGCTCGCCATACCATTGTTTATCAATGCTATATCTTAATCGCTCGTCGTCTGACTCTGAGAACTGCCACATCTCAATATTTGCTGGCAAATTAAATTTCTTCAACGCTTGATTAATCTCACTGGCTGTACTCTGACCGTCAGTATTGA
>Ga0169931_10003702_pt1 | contig 24141 bp, 13 predicted proteins | sample Kivu_15m_20L_FD_129675 | JGI IMG/M metagenome (GOLD analysis project Ga0169931, IMG submission 129675) | Freshwater microbial communities from Lake Kivu, Western Province, Rwanda to study Microbial Dark Matter (Phase II) - Kivu_15m_20L... | ecosystem: Environmental > Aquatic > Freshwater > Lake...
ATCGGTCGCACCGGCATCGGCCGCACCGGCATCGGCCGCCTGTCGCGTCGCGTCGCGCTGAACAAGCCACTTTTCCAACAGCGCGATCCGCGCTTGCTGTTGACGGCAATCGAGCTGCTGGTCGATCAGGGCCTGCATCTGCTTCTGCAGTCGCCGCTGGACGCCGCGGGCCTCGACCACGAACTCGCCGAGCGCGAGCCGACGGTTGGCAAGCGCCAGGATGCGCCCTCGCTGGTCGTCGACGCGGAAGGTCGCCTCGTCGACGACCTCCTGCTGCTCGGCGACCTGGCTCTCCAGCCCCGGCGCGGCTTCGTTGGCCGCCGCCAGTCGGGCGCTGAACAGCGCTCGAGAGGCGGCCAACTCCTGGTCGTCCGGGGCGATCTGCAGCACCTTTTCCGCCTCCGCGACTGCGGTTTGCAGCGCGGCGACCATCTGCTGGTGCTGGGCTTGCTTGGCCCGCAAAGCCGCGAGCGCGGCCGTTTCCTTGTCGCGCAGCTCGACGTGCCGTTGGAGTTCGGCCTTCGCGTCCTCGCCGTTTTTCTGCAACCTGGCGACGTCGGCCTGCGACTTCCGCAACCGCTCGGCAGCCTCGGACATCTCGCCGTTCAACGCCTTGATCCGAGGCTGCAGCGACTCGAGGTGCTCGTCGAGCCGGGCCGTGCTCTCCGCCAACGCGGCCTGCCCCCCGGCCGGACCTTCCCAATCCTGCAGATCGGGGGGCTGGACGGAACGCTGGTACGTCGCGGAACGGGCAATTTGCCGCAAAAACTCCCGCAAATCGTACCCGGACGCGACCAACTCGTCCGCCAGCAAACGCAGCAACGCTGCGGAAACCGCGGGGTTGTCGGAGTGGTGCATGTCGACCGGACTCACCACCCCGACGCCCATCATCTGGGCCCACAGCCGATTGGCGAGATTGCGGTTGAACGACTCGTTCTCGGGGTGCGTCGCCAGCACCGCCAGTTGCTGGCGACGACTGTAGCGCGGAACGGCGCGCCGATCTTTGTCGGGGGCCACCACGTAGGCGTCGGTGGAGTCCACGAAATCGGGTTCGGCATCCATCGCCATCGCCATGGGCAGCACCGGCTCAGCGACCGACTTCCCCTTTTCCGGCAGGAAAACCGAAGCGAATTCAAGCGATCCCTCGCCCTTTTCGCCCAGATACATGGATCCGCCGCGCTTCTCGTCCTTGAACAAATAGGTGCGATTGACGAACGACAAAATTCCAAAGTATTCGGATTGCTCGTAGTCCGCCACCAGCGGGTGGTCATGGCACTGGGCGCACTGCACGTCGCGCCCGAAGAAGATGCGGCCGATGTCGCGCGTCACCAAATGCGGGTCGGCGTTGCGATTGACGAAGAAACTGGCCGCGGCTCGCTCTTTCCCCGTGCCGTCGCCGGCCAGCAACTCGGTGCAAAGCTCGTTGAGCGGACGCCGCTCATCGAGCCAGCGATGAATCAGCGCACGCAACTCGAGCAGCCCGATCAGTTCACGACGCTCGGTGAACATCACGTCCAGCACTTTGGCGTAGTACCGCGAAAACTCGTCGCGCTCCAGCAGGTCGTCGATCAGCTCCCGGCGGGCGGCCGCCGATCCCTCCGCCGATCCCGCCCGAGCGAGAAAGCTCTGCGTCTCCTCGATCGTCGGCGTGCGGCCCGCCAAATCGAGATAGACGCGGCGCACGAACTCGAAATCGGTCGCCAGCGGAACTTCGGGGCCCAGCCGGATCGACTCCACCGTGCGATCGATGCGGTCCGCGAAACTCGGCGCCGCGTCGGCAGCGACCGCTCCCCCCGCGGATCCCGCCAAGACTTCCAGCGCGATCAGACCCGACGCCAGCGACGGAAGTCGAAAACGCCTTCTCAAGAGACGCGCCTCGAAGGAAGCGACGAGGGGGAGGCTGGCAGGCAAGCGGACGTTCCTCTCTGCTCGCAGAGCGAATGCGTTCGCCGAACGAACGCGAAGGTCCCGCCGCTGCCCGCGCGGGAGGTAACCCGCGTCGCGTGGCGAACGACGGCCCGGGGAGGTGGGCGACTTACGTCCCTTTATTATCTCCGTGCCGCTCGAGCGTTTCAAGGCGATCTGCTCGAACGACGCAACGCGTCAATTTCCAAAGGACGAAAACGCCAACCCCCCGCAGGATCGCCCCAGGCCGCTCGCCAAGCCCCTCCGGCGATCAACCGCGCGACCGTCCCTTCCTGGAAGTGCCCTCCTTGCGAGGGGCCTCTGAACGCCAGGTCAGCCCGAACCGCAAACGCCCTCCGCGCGGCTGCCAGAGCGCGGCGCCGCGGCGCCGGGCTCGTCGCAGGGGGGGGCGTTGGCCGCTTGCGTCGCGGCAGCCCCAGCCGCCCCAGGCGTTCGCTTGAAGGCCCCTCAGTCGGCCAAGACGCGGGGGTCGGGTTCGCGATTCCCTCCCCCTTCGAGTCGACGCAATTTTCGCTGGATGTCCCAGTGCATCGCCAGCGCCGCCAGGTCAGCGACCAGCAGCGCCCCCCAGAGGCCCCAAGCCAGCCGCGCGCCGTTGGCGACGAGCCAGGGCAGACCCGCAAGCCCCAGCGTCAGGATCGCCGCCCGCATGCCGCAGCCCAACCCCGCTCCGACGAAGGGCGGTCCGTAGCGGTACAAGTTCGCCAGCCTTGTGGGGACCTCGCGGAGCGTGAACAGGACGGCGACGGCGATCGGCCAGGTCATGCCGGCGTCGGCGACCCACCGCAGCAGCGCCGCGACGTCGTCGCGGGCCTGGTCGCTCCACGGCCTGGGGGGCGTCGCGGCCCGCCAGGCGACCGCGGCGGCCGCCGCCGCGGCCAGCAGCAGCCCGAGCACGATGCATTTTGCGGCCTCGGCCCGCAGCGCGGGATGCCGCAGCACGAGGGCGGTGCAGGGCAGCACGGCGATCAGGGCGAGGTATTGGGCGACCATCGGCAGCGCCAAGTGCCACGCGGTGGCCTTCCCGCGCCACAGGGCCCAACCGGTCAACGCGGCGATCAACAGCGTGGTGCTGGCCTGAACGGCCGTTTCGAGCGGGGAGATTTCGCCTCCCTCGTTGTGCAGCAGATGCCGCGCGTCGGCGACCGTCAGGTTGCCTGCCAGTCGCCGCAAGTCGCCGCCTGGGCGCTTGGGATGGGCCATCGCTGCTGCTCCTGCTCCGCCGCGGCGGAGCGCCGCCCGACCTGACGATCGGCAGCGGGCGACATCGCGAGGGGCGGGCCTTCGCCTCGCCCTCCGGAAGCTCGGGGCCGCAGGCCACTCGCCGGCAAGGCGATTTCTTGTGCTTGTTGTCGGGAATGTCGCGGGGACGCGTCGTCGCGCGGGGCCTTGACGACTCGAGCAGGTCCGAGGTTCGGCCGAGGTCGGTCCGCGGCACGGCCAGCGGCGTTCGGAGCGTGCAAATTCCCGGGGGGATTTGACCCCGGCGACGGCGCCATCGAGGATAGTGGCAGTGCGGTGCACGGGGAAGCGTCTGCGGCCCCTCGCCGCGCCGCTGCCGGCTTCGCGCGAGGCCCCGCGCGGCCGCGGATCGCGGACGGCGCTCCCCTGTTCTTTTCTCGGCAGGCTGTTCGATGGCGCAACCCGATACGGCAGAGCTTACCCAGGCGTCGGCCACGGAACGCTTCCGCAGGCAGTTTTTCGGCCCTCCGGGTTCGCCGCTGGAATTTGAGTTCGGCGGAGCGACCCACGTGGGACGCGTCCGCACGGAAAATCAGGACCACTTCGCGGTGGTCGAACGGCGGCGCAGCCAGGCGGTGCTCCTTTCTGACTTGCCGAGCGACGCGCTGCCCGTCGCGGACGAAACGGCCTACTCGCTGGTCGTCGTCGACGGCATGGGAGGCGCCCGGTTTGGCGAGTTCGCCAGCCGCTTCGCTTTGCAAACGATGTTCGAATTGACGCAGCGGGCCAGCTCCTGGGTGATGAAGCTTCACGATCTGGACGCGGAGCAAATCCGGCAGCGCGTCGAGGCCTACGTGGGGGCGTTGCAAGCCGCCTTTCGCCAGCGCATCGAGGCCGATCCCGACCTGGCGGGCATGGGGACCACGTGGACCTCGGCGCACTTGTTTCCGCCGCTGGCGATCATCGTCCACGTGGGCGACTCGCGCGCCTATTTGATGCGCGGCGGCACGCTGCGGCAGGTCACCCGCGACGAGACCATGGCCCAGGCGCTGATCGACGCCGGCATGGACTCCCACAGCGTCGAGCGTTTCACGCACGTGCTGCTCAACAGTTTCGGCGGCGACGGTCGACGCGTCGCGGCGCAAATCCACCCGCTGGCGCTCGAGCCTGACGACGTGCTGCTGCTGTGCAGCGACGGCCTCACGGGCATGGTGGGCGACGACGCCCTGTTGCGTGCGCTGCAGAGCGCCGAGTCGCCCCAGGCGGCCTGCGACGCGCTGGTCGGCATGGCGCTTGCCGCCGGCGGCCGCGACAACGTCACGGCGGTTGCGGCCCGCGTCGGCGAGTCGCCCGGTGCGGCCGCGACGAGCGCGCTGGCGAACGCCGAACCGCCGCGCCCGCCCGCGGAGGGCTGAACGAGCCGCAGTCGGCTCCAGGCCGTCCAGCGCGGTGCGGCCCCGCTACTCGCGGAGCCACGCCAGCATCTTCCGCGTCACGACCTCCGCCGCGTCCTGCTGCACGAAATGGCCGGCCGACGGCAACGTGACCAGCGTCAGTTCGTTCCCGATCCACTGCCAGGTGTCGTTCAGTGCGCCGGGAAGCAAGGCGACGTCTTTGAGCCCGTGGAACATCAGCACGGGGCACTGCACCTGCGGCAGGTCCTGCGTCGCCGCCTCGTAGGGGGGACGGGGATAGTTCGCCTTGTAATAGTTGAGCATGCCCTCCATCGACGAACGCCGCAGAGCCTCCGCGTAGCGGGGCCGCGCCGCCGGGTCGGTCACCCAGAATGCGAGCGCTTCGGGCGACGTCTTGGCGGCGGCGTCGGGCTCTTGAAAGGCCCGCGCGTACCCGCTCGCCAGCTGCTGCAGGGGATTCTCGGCAAGCTCCCGCATCAGCCCGCGCGGATGCGGCAGATTGAGAATGACGAGGCGCTCCACCCGTTCCGGGCGGTTCATCGCCAGGCTCCAAGCGACGAGGCCCCCCCAGTCGTGCCCTGCCACGATCGCGCTGCGCTGGCCGAAGTGATCCAGCACGGCCTCCAGATCGGCCACGAGCTTTTCCAGGCGGTAGGCGTCGACGCCCTCGGGCTGATCGCTGAGGTTGTAGCCTCGCTGGTCGTAGGCGACGACCTGGAAATGCTCGGCCAGGGCGGGCATCTGCCTCCGCCAGGTGTACCAGAAGTCGGGAAACCCGTGGATCAGCACGACGAGCGGCCCCTGCCCCGCCGTGACGTAATGCAGCTTCACGCCGCCGGAATCGACGAATCCCTCCTGCCCCAGATTTTCCGCGGCGCGGCACGCGGCAGGCCAACAGGCCGCCCACAACGCCCACAACGCCCACAACGCCCCGAGGCGACCGAAGCATCGGCCGCCAGCGACGCATCCGCGAACTGTCGCTCCCATCGCTTGGAGACTCCCCTCGGAGGCCGCCTGCCCGTCGCGCGGGGCGGCCGTCCCCTCGAATTCGTGCGGCTCTCGCTGGCTGCGCGCCGCCGCGCACCGCCGGTACGCCCGACGGCTACCGCACCCGATACCCCATCGCACCGAGCACGGTGCGCACCTGCACGGCATGATCGCCCTGCAATTCAACCCGTTCTTCCCCCGCGCGCAGCTTCACCGTCCCCCCCGCTCCGCAGCAGGCCTGCAAACGCTGCAACAGGGCCGGCAAATCGTTGGCCGCGGCCGAAAGCCCCGCCACGACCGTCGCGCGACGGCCCCCCGGGCGACGCTCCACGACGACCGTCGCGGTTTGCTTCTCGGGGGGCAATCGCGCTGCTTCGCGTTGCTGCCGGGCCGCCGCGGCAGCCCGCGCCGCATCCTTGGCCGACGGAAGGCATCCGCACTGCGATTCCTGCCCGCCGCAGGCCGGGCACTCCGGGGGGATGTCGAACGGCGTGCCTGCAAAGAGCCGGGTCATCGGCGTCTCCCTGTTCCGCCCCGCAGGCATCGCGACTCCGCGCGCTCGACGGCGCGCAGTCGACGGCGCGCAGTCGACGGCGCGCAGTCGACGGCGCGCAGTCGACGGCGCGCAGTCGACGGCGCGCAGCGGCGGCGCCTCGGCCGACGCGCAGCGCCCGTGGCGAGCGCGAGGCGTCGGCGGCGGTACCGACGGTACTCCCGAGGCGGTCGGTTGCCAACCGGGAAAGCCGCGCGCGTCGGCCGGTTTCGGCCCCCCCTCGCCGGGCCCGGCCCCAAGCGCTCCGATCGCCGCGCTCCGCCCTGCACGCACCCCCTCCGCAGAGCTAACCACCGCAGGGCGTCCTCCGACTCCGGGACGCGGCCCTGCGACTTGCGACCAGGGGGGCTGTTGACGGGCCCGTCGAGGCTGCCATCCTTGAACTAAGCTTTCGCGAGTTGCGGGCCGCTCGAAACGCGACGGACGCCGTTGCGGAGGACCCCGGCTGCCGGCGAGGCAGCACCGTACAAGCCACGTGCCTGGTCGTCGGCGACCGCCCTGCTATGGAATGGATCACCGCTCTCGTCGATCTGTTCCTGCACTTGGACAAGCACCTCGGCACGGTGCTGCAGGACTACCAGGGTTGGACTTACGCGATCCTGTTCGCGATCGTCTTCTGCGAAACCGGACTGGTGGTCACGCCGTTCCTTCCGGGCGATTCGCTGCTGTTCGCCGCCGGCACGTTTGCCGCTTTGGGGTCGCTGCACGTGCACGGGCTGTTCGCGTTGCTGGCGATTGCGGCGATTCTCGGCGACTCGCTGAACTACGCGATCGGGGCCTGGGTCGGACCGCGGGCGTTCAGCGGCAGGGTTCCGCTATTGAACCTGAAGCATCTGGAGCGGACGCGGGAGTTCTACCAGGACCACGGCGGGAAAACGATCGTGCTCGCGCGGTTCATTCCGATCATCCGCACTTTTGCTCCCTTCGTGGCAGGCGTCGGGGCGATGAACTACGGAAAGTTTCTGCTGTACAACGTCGTCGGCGGCGTCGTCTGGGTCGCCGGTTTCCTCTACCTGGGCTACTTCCTGGGGACGATACCGGTCGTCAAGGAAAATTTCAGCCTGGCCGTGCTGGCGATCATTCTGGTATCGGTGCTGCCGATCGCCGTGGAATTCCTGCGCGCCCGGCAAGCGGTTCGCGAAGTCGCCTGCGGTGCGCCGCCGCACGACGTCTGAGGCCTCGGCGCGGAGTTCGCGAGCGACGTCGCGGCTTCGCGGCGGTCGGTTCTTCCCGCGGCTTCCGGCGCTGCCGCGCGTGGCGAGCGCGCGGCCGGTTGGCGGCTGCGGCACGGCGTGGCGTCGCGTCGGCGGCGGCGTGCCGAGCGAGGCGACCGCCGAGGCGCCAGGCGACCGCCGAAGGGCCGCGTCGCGCGGCGGGTCGTGTTGCAAACTGCGGGGCGACTTGTCATAACCACGCTGGCGACGGCGTGACGCCGAGCGACCGTCGCTGCGGAACCGACGGCGACGCCGCGAACCTCCTGCGCCAGCGGGTCTTTCGCCACCCCGTGCAACTCTTCAGGCATCGCCCGCCACGTGGAACCGTCGCGACGCATCTCGCTGCCGACCAAGATCCTCGTCGGGCTGCTGGCCGGGGGCGCCGCCGGTTTGGCCGCCAACGCCGCGGCGACCGGCAGGGGCGTCGACGTCAACGGCAACGGCCTCGCCGATTGGCTCGACGCGGGCGTCTATTGGGTCGAACCGGTCGGCCGGATTTTCCTGCGGCTGATGTTCATGGTCGTGGTGCCCCTGGTGTTTTCGGCGCTGGCGCTGGCGGTCGTCGAGATCGGCGACCTGCGGCGGCTGGGACGCATGGGTCTTCGCACCCTGGGGTTCACCGCCATTCTCTCCGGTTCGGCGGTGCTGCTCGGTTTGGCGGCGGTGAACCTGGCTCGGCCGGGCGACTCGCTTCCCGCCGACTTGCGGGATCGCATCATCGCGCAGCAGGCGACGGCGTCTGCCGGCAAGGTGCAGCAGGCGGCCCAGGCGAAGTCGGTCCGCGACACGCTGATCGACCTGTTCCCGGAGAATCCTTTGCAGGAGATGGTCGGCGCCCTGGACGGCAGTTCCAAAGGCAACGGCATGCTCGCGGTGATGGTCTTCGCGCTGGTCCTGGGAGCGGCCATCACCGCCGATCCCGCCAAGTGCGGCGTGCTGATCAGCTGGCTCGAGGGCCTGAACGCCGTGTCCATGACGATCATCCACTTCGCCATGCGGCTGGCTCCCCTCGGGGCCGGCTGCCTGGTGTTCGCCGTCACGGCGCAGCTCGGCATGCCGATCCTCCGCACCCTGGCCCTGTTCGTCGCCACCGCCGTGGCAGCCCTGGCCCTGCACCTGTTCGGCGTCTATTCGCTCGTACTCGCCGCGTTTGGCCGCAAGAATCCGCTGGCCTTCTTCCGCGAATGCCGCGAAGCGATGCTCGTCGCCTTCGGCACGAGTTCGTCCAGCGCGACGCTGCCGACCGCCATCGCCGTCGCCGTCGAGCAGCTCAAGATCCCGCCCCGCGTCGCCAACTTCGTCCTCACCGTGGGCGCCACGGGCAACCAGAACGGCACGGCCCTGTTCGAAGGCGTCGTCGTCCTCTTCCTCGCCCAAGTGATGGGCGTCGATCTGTCGTTCGGCCAACAGTTGCGCGTCGTGCTGATGTCGGTGCTGGCCGGCATCGGCACCGCCGGGGTCCCCGGGGGCTCGATCCCGCTGATCGTCGTCGTCATGCAATCGGTGGGCGTCCCCGCGGAAGCCATCGGCATCGTGTTCGGCGTCGATCGGCTGCTCGACATGTGCCGCACCACGGTCAACGTGACGGGCGATCTGGTGATCGCGCAATGCGTGGCCGCTACCGAAAAGTCGGCCTGACCGCGCTGCTGCGCGGGGGAGACGACGCAGGAGTTCCGCGATGGCTTCCGACGGTTTCCGGCGGTTCTGGTCGCTGCTCGCCCTGGCCGCGCTCGCTGCGCCGGTCGCACTGGCGGCGCCCCGCGCGGCGGGCCTCCGGGCCGCGGAACGTCCGCACATCGTCGTCATCCTCGCCGACGATCTGGGCTTCGCGGATCTGGGCTGCTACGGATCGGAAATCCCCACCCCGCGGCTCGACGCACTCGCCGCAGGGGGGCTCCGCTTCACGCAGTTCTACAACACGGGCCGCTGTTGCCCGACGCGCGCCGCCCTGCTCACAGGGCTTTATCCCCACCAGGTCGGCGTCGGACACATGCTGGCCGACGAAGGCCTGCCGGGCTACCGCGGACGTCTCGACGACTCCTGCGTCACGGTGGCCGAGGCGCTGCGCGGAGCCGGATATTTCACGGCGATGGCCGGCAAGTGGCACGTCGGCCAGAGACACGGCGTGATACCCAGTCGCCGCGGCTTCGACCGCAGCCTGCACGCGCCCGCCGGCGGTTTTTACTTCGCCAACGCGGAGCGGACCGAGCTGTTCCTCGACGGAGAGCGCCTGGCGGCCGACGACCCGCGCCTGCCGTCGCCCTGGTACTCGACCGACCTCTGGACGTCGCAGGGACTCCGCTTCGTCGACGAGGCCCTGCAGCAGCGGAAGCCTTTTTTTCTTTACCTCGCGCACAACGCCCCCCATTTTCCGCTGCAGGCCCCCGCGACGACGCTCGCGGACTTCGAGGGAGCCTACCTCGCCGGATGGGACGCGCTGCGCGCTGCGCGGATCCAGCGGCAAGTGCAGCTGGGGCTCGTCAGCCCCCGCTGGCAACCCGCCGCCCGGCCGGCGGCCGTCGCGGCGTGGGATGCGTTGGACGAGGCCCCCCGCAAGCGCTTCGATCGGCTGATGGGCGCGTACGCCGCCTGCGTGGCGCGGCTCGACCAGTCGGTCGGCGCGCTGGTCGACGGCCTGCGGCAACGCGACGTGCTGGACGACACGCTGATCCTGTTCCTCAGCGACAATGGCGGCAATGCCGAGTCCGGGCCTCAGGGGCGATCGGTCGGAGATCCCGCCCGTCCCGACTCGAATTGGTTCTGCGGCGAATCGTGGGCCTGGCTGCAAAACGCCCCTTTTCGTCTTTACAAGCACTACAACCACGAAGGGGGCATCGCCACGCCGCTCATCGCCCACTGGCCCGCGGGCATCGCCGCCCGCGGAGAACTGCGCGGCCAGCCCGGCCACGTCATCGACGTCATGGCCACGTGCGTCGATCTCGCCGCGGCCCGGCTCCCTGCCCCGGCCGACGGCCGCGAAGCGACTCCCCTGGAGGGGCGCAGCCTGCGACCCGCATTCGACGACCAACCCCTGCCGCGCGACGCCCTGTTCTGGGAACACGAAGGCCACGCCGCGGTCCGCGAGGGTTCGTGGAAACTGGTCCGCCTCGGCAGCGAGGGCCCTTGGGAGTTGTACGACCTCGACGCCGACCGCACCGAGCAGCACGATCTCGCCGAACGATTTCCCCAACGCGTCCAACGCCTGCAGGAACTGTGGAACTCCTGGGCGCAACGCACCGGCGTCGTCCCGGCGCCCTCGCGACGCCCGCCAGGATCGCCGCCGCCGGCCGACAGCCCCGCTCCCGCCCGGGGAGCCGCCGCGGGTTGATTCTTCGCAGGGTCCTCCTTAGAATCCGGGCCTCGGCGGCGCGCCGTCGTCGACTGATCCGATCGTCGCGAAGAAGCCCGCGCCGCCGCCGCTCACGTCGGAAAGAACCGGAGGCGGAAGGCGCGCGAAGGCTCGTTGGCGGCACGCGGCTCACCAACAGCTCCCCGCTTACCAAAGGCGTTCAGCTTACCGACGGCGCCCGGCTCACTGACGGCGCCCGGCTCACTGACGCGCAAAGATCACCACGTCCCGCAGGCTTCCTCATGACGCGGCAGGCTTCGCGGTCCGCCCCGACGCTCGGGGACGTGGTGCTCGCCGAGGCGTGCGGCACGTTCCTGCTGGTGTTCTTCGGCTGCGGGGCCGTGCATGCGGCAGTCTTGCGCGAAGCCCAGTCGGGCGTATGGCAGGTGGCCGTCGTGTGGGGGGTGGCGATCATGCTGGCCATCTTCGCCGTGGGCGCGGTCAGCGGAGCCCACATCAACCCCGCCATCACGCTGGCCCTCGCCGCTTGGGGGCGCCACCCCTGGAATCGCGTCGTCCCGTACGTCTTGGCCCAAACGCTTGGCGCCTTTGTCGCAGCGGCCGTGCTGTTCCTGTTGTTCGCCGGGTTCCTGGCCGCCAAGGAGCGCGCCAAAGGAGTGGTCCGCGGAGAGCCGGGCAGCGTGGTCACGGCGATGTGCTACGGCGAGTACTCCCCGAATCCGGCCCCCCTCGCCGCCGCGCCGGGCCCGTTCGACCTGGCGGCTTTCGAGGCCTCGCAGCGACAGTTCGGGCATGCGGCGGCCTGCGGCGCCGAATTCCTGGGGACCCTCGTGCTCGGCTGGATGGTGTTCGCGCTGACCGACCCCCGCAACGGCGGCGCCCCGCCGGCCCAACTCGCTCCCGTGTTCATCGGGCTGACCGTGGCGGCCTTGATCTCGGTTCTCGCCCCCCTGACGCAGGCGTGTTTCAATCCGGCCCGTGATTTCGGTCCGCGGCTGTTCGCCTGGTGGGCGGGCTGGGGCCGGGTCGCGCTGCCCGGCCTCGATGGCACAAGTTGGCTGACGGTCTACATCCTGTCGCCTGCGGCCGGAGCGGCGGCGGGAGGCGGCCTGTACGAGGTCCTCCTTCGCCGCGGCCTCCCCGCCGCGGCCGACGCGACGTGAGGTTGCGCCCCGCGGCCGCCGAACTGAATCCGCGCCGGCTGACGCGGCGGTCGACGGCAGGGCGGTGCGGCGGGGCTTGTCGTTGGTCATGCCGGCTTGTTGGTCATGCCGACGTCGGCGGCACTCTCTCAGGATCGAGCCATGGGCGGCCCCTTGCAGTTCACGATGATCGGCGGCTTTCTGGGAGCCGGCAAGACGACGACGCTGGCTCGTCTGGCGCGGCGTTTCACGGACCAAGGACGGCGCGTGGGCATCGTCACCAACGACCAGGCGCCGCGCCTGGTCGATACCGCGCACTTGCGGGCGGCAGGGTTTGCCGTGGAAGAGGTCGCCGGTTCCTGCTTTTGCTGCGACTTTGGCGGGCTTGCGCGGTCGGTGCAACAACTCGTCGCGGCAGGCAGGCCGGACGTGATTCTTGCCGAACCGGTCGGAAGCTGCACCGATCTGGTGGCGACGGTGATCCGTCCTCTGCGCACTCACGATGGCTTGCCGTGCCGCATCGCGCCCTACGCGGTGCTGGTCCAGCCGGCTCTGGCGACGGCCGTTCTCGGCGGCGGGCCGCCCACGCGGTTCTCCCCCGAGTCGGCCTATATTTTCCGCAAGCAACTGGAAGAAGCGGACCTGCTGGTCCTCAATCGCATCGACGAACTGGCGCCGGGCGAACGCGAGGCGGTGCAAGCCCTGCTCCGGCGGTCGTATCCCGACCGCGAGGTGCTGGCCATGTCGGCGCGGACGGGCGAAGGATTCGAGCAGTTCTGCGCCGCACTCGACGTGCCGAGGAGGGCCGGCGGCCGCCCCCTGGAAGTCGATTACGACGTCTACGCCGCCGGAGAGGCCGATCTGGGATGGCTCAACAGCGACGTCGCCGTCGAGGCGGAAAGCGATTTTGAGCTCGACCCGTTGCTGCTCGCCGTGGTGCGGACCCTGGGGGAGCGCTTCGCCGAACAGTCGGCCGAGACGGCCCACCTGAAGGTGATCGGCGCCGGCGGCGAACGCCACGGCGTCGCCAACCTCGTCAGCAGCGGGGCCGCTCCCGTGCTGTCGGCAACCTCAGCCTGCCGCACGCGGTCGGCCCGCCTGATCGTCAACGCCCGGGTCGCCCTGGCTCCCGAAACGTTGCAGCGGCTGGTGACCGCGACGATCGACGCGACCGCACGATCGGTCGGCGGGACCGCGACCTTCGCCTCCCTGCAGAGTTTTCGCCCCGGACGTCCCGTGCCCACCTACCGGATCGCCTCGGACTCCTGAACCGCCTGGCGGCGGCCCGGGCCGCTTCCCGCGGCGGCCCGTCGCCCCTCGGCGGCGGGCAGCGCTCAGCAGCCCCGACGGCAACCCCTCCCGTCCATGACCGCACCCTCTCCGCCAGCCGTCGCGCGACTCCGCAGCGTCGGCGGCGGCGCGCGTCGCAGCGGGCTTTCCCGCAGCGCCGCCGCTCTGCTGCTGTCCGTCGGCGCGACGCTGGCGGGGGCGCCCTGGTCGGGGGGCGGCGAGGTCGGCGAACCCTCGACCAGCGCGACGGCCGAGCGCGGCGGCGCGGAGCGAGCCAGCGGTTGGCAGGCAGCGGAGATCGCGCTGCTCCACCAGCGGGCGAGCGGCGGCTGGCCGAAGCATGACGACCGCTCGCGGCTCCCCGGTCCCGAAGCGCAGCGCGAATTGCAGGCGGCGGGCGAGCGGGCCGACGCGACGCTCGACAACGGCGCCACCCACGGGGAAATCGGCCTGCTCGCCGCCGCCTCGCGGGCCTCCGGCGAGGCGCGGTACGCCGCGGCGGCCGCGCGGGGCATTCGCTATCTGCTCGCAGCGCAGTACCCGAACGGCGGCTGGCCGCAAACCTTCCCGCATCCCCGCGGCTACTCGCGACAGATCACCTTCAATGACGGAGCGATGATCGGCGCGCTGGAGACGTTGCACGACGCGGCGCGGTCCGCGATGGAATATGCGTTTCTCGACGACTCCGATCGCGACGCATGCCGCGCCGCGGTCCAACGAGGAGTCGCCTGCATTCTCAAGTGCCAGGTCGTCGTGGCCGGCGTGCCGACGGTAGGGTGCGCGCAGCACGACGTGGCCAGCCTCGCTCCGTGCGGAGCGCGGAGCTACGAACTGCCGTCGCTCAGCGGCTTGGAGTCGGCGGGCGTGGTCCGCTTCCTGATGCGGCAGCCGGACCAGGGACCCGCCGTACGGACCGCGATCGAGCAGGCCCTGCAGTGGTTCGAACGGTCGCAGGTGAAGGGCGTCCGCCTGGACCGCGTGGCGGCCCCGGAGCTGCCCGGGGGCTTCGACCTGGCGGCGACTCCCGACCCGCAGGCTCCGCCGCTGTGGGCGCGGTTCTACGATCTGGAGACGAACCAGCCGATCTTTTGCGATCGCGACGGCGTGCCCCGCCCGTCGCTGGCCGACCTCTCGCACGAGCGCCGCACCAGGTACTCCTGGCTCGGTCCCTACGCGCGACAGTTGCTTGACGTGGAGGCTCCGCGGTGGCGCGCTGCGGCGGCGATCGGAGCCGGCGAACCGCGCGGCGCCCCGACGCGAGCGCCCCGAGCGCGCGGCTAGACCTCGTCGAGCGGTCGCGTGGCGTCGCCGAAGGAATTCAGGCGAAGGCCGGTCTTGTCCATCAGCGACAGAAAAAGCCGGCACAGCTGCCGGTCGGCACGGGGGCTGTAGTCGAGCACCCGGCCCGAGGCGATGCGTCCGCCGCCGCGTCCCACCAGGACGACCGGCAGTTCGTCGTTGTTGTGGCCGCCGGTCATCATGCTCGAACAGAACAGCAGCATGGAGTTGTCCAGCAGCGTCCGTTCGCCTTCCTGGATGGCGGCCATCTTGCCCGCCATGTAGGCCAGTTGCTCGACGAAGAACTGGTTCACCTTCAGCCAATCGTCCGTGTCGGAATGGCTCAGGAGGTGATGGATCATGTAGTCCACCCCCAGGTGCGGGAACCGCAGCGACGAGTGGTCGTTGTTCAGCTTCAGCGTGCAGACGCGCGTCGCGTCGGTCTGGAACGCGAGCACGACGATGTCGCACATCAGCCGCATATGGTCGGCGATGTTCTGCGGCAGACCGTCGGGCGGGCGCGGCACGTCGGGCTCAGCGAGCGTCGGCCGCCAGCCCTGCAGCTCGCCGCTCGTTCCCGCCCGCTCCAACCGCTGCTCCACGTCCCGCACCGAGTCGAGGTACTCGTCGAGCTTGCGGCGATCGCCCGCGCTGATCCGCCGCCGCAAGTCCCCCGCGTCCTCGAGCACGGCGTCGAGCACGCTCTGGTCGCCGTGACGGGCTTCGTCCTTGAACAGCCGATCGAAGGCCAGCGCCGGATACAACTCCAGCGGCGTCGGCGTGGTCGGGGACGACCAGGAAATGTGCGAGCTGTACAGCATCGAATAGTTCTTGTGCACCGACGGGTTGGCCGACTCGCAGCCCAGCACGAGGCTCGCCACCTTGGTGCTCCGCCCGTACGACTGGGCGATCAGCTGGTCGAAGCTCGTACCGGAGCGAATCTCGCCCCCCGAGGCCAACGGGGCTCCGGAGAGCAGGTTGCCGGTCTGGGAGCTGTGGATGTTCCCCTTCTGCGCTTCGGCGTGGAACAGCCCGCGAATAAACAGCAGCTGCTCGCGATGCGGGGCGAGCGGGGCCAGCACCCGCCCCAGTTCCATCGCGGCGCCCGAGCCTTGAGCCCACCACTCGCGGGAATGGAAGCCGTTGCCCGCGAACAGCGCTGCCAGCCGCACCGGCGGCTCGCTCCCGGAGCCGCCGGCCGCGACGTCGCCCCACACCCGGGCCGACTCCAGCCAGGGCAAGGCCATGCTCACGCCCAGGCCGCGCAACATTTGCCGCCGCGAAAAACGGTAGGAGGTCATCGCCGCAACTCCTCGCTGGGTTCGTGGGCAGCCGCACTCTCGAACGCCGCAACCTCTGCGTCGGCCGGCGCCTCGCGGCCGCGGATTTCGCGGAATTGCCGACTCAGCACGATCTTCTCCACGGCGGCGCTGGCCGCGAAATCGTTCGCTTCCAGGGCCGTGCGCATCTCGACGAGCAGCGGTTCGTCCGACAGCGCGACCTCGCGGCCCAGCGCGAAGCCCAAGAGCTTGCGATTGAACTGGTGCAGGAAGGCTTCCCGGCCCGTCGTCAGCAAATACCGCCGCAAGTCGTCCCACCCCGCCAGCCGCGTGCCGTCCGGAAGCGTCGTCGCCGAGTCGATGGGCAAGCCGGCCGCATCCTCGCGGCGGCTGCGACCGATCGCGTCGTAGCCCTCGAGCGCGAAACCGAACGGGTCGATCCGCTGATGGCATTTCTGGCACGCCGGATCGGTCGCATGCCGTTCGGTCAATTGCCGTTCGGTCAATCCTTCGGGAGCCGTCTCCGCCAGCGGAGGCACGTTCTTGGGGGGCCGCGGGGTCGGCTCGCCCAGCAACGTCTCGCTGATCCACGTCCCGCGGAGGATGGGACTGGTTCGCGACGCGCCCGACTGCTTGGCCAGCGCCGAGGCGTGCGTGAGGATGCCGCCGCGGCCGAAGGCTCGCACCTGGTCGACCCGCCGCCATTCCGGCCCCTGGACGCCAGGAATCGCGTAGTGGGCCGCCAGTTCCTCGTTGAGGAAGGCGTAGTCGGCCCCGAGAATGTCGAGCACCGAACCGTCGTTCTGGAACAGGTCGGTGAAGAAGCGGATCGTCTCTTCGTACATCGGGCCGCGGAGGGCGGCGAAGCTCGGAAAATGCCGCTCGCTTTTCTCGTCGGTGCGGTCGAAATCGACCAGGTGCAGCCACTGGCAGGCGAACTCGGTCGCCAACCGGCGGACCTTCGGGTCGGCCAGCATCCGCCGCGTTTGGGCCCGCAACGCGTCGTCGGCCGCCAGACGGCCGGCGTCCGCCGCGGCCCGCAACTCGTCGTCGGGCGCCGACGACCAGAGGAAGTAACTGAGTCGCGTCGCCAGCGCGTGGTTGCCGACCGGCGCGGCCTCGGCTCCGGCCCCCGGCTCCTCGGCACGGTACAGAAAATCGGGAGCGGCGAGCACGCGGGTCAGCGTCAGCCCGAACGCCTCTTCGTGCGCCGTCCCCTCCTCCCGCAGCCGGCGGCAAAAGGCCGTCAACCGGTCGGCCTCCTCGACCGTCAGCGGGCGGCGGAAAGCCCTTTTGGCGAAGTCCGCCAGCGCCGCGAGCTGCCGCGGCTCGTCGTCGACCAGCCGCTGCCGGAACGCGGCGGCGCGGTGGGCGATCGGGGCCCGCAAGTCCGCGAATTCGACCACCAGATCGGGACGATCCTGCGTGGCGAACTCGGTGATCTGTGCAAACGCCGTCGCCAACTCCAGCGGCTCGCGGGCCACGTACAGCAACTCGTCCCACAGGCGATTGAGCTCGGCCGTCTCGGCGTCGTCGAGCACCAGCTCGCGGAGGCGCTCGTCTTCGCGATAGAACAACGTGAGCGTGACCACCTCGTCGATCGGCACAATCCGGCCGTAGCACAGCGCGGGCGGAAACAGTCGCCGCATCGCGGACAGCCCCGCCTCCCAACGCCGCCGCGCCACCCCCTCGGGCAGCACGAGAATCGGCGCCCCAGGCTGCAGACCTGCGCCGCTCGGCGGAACGGTCGACGCCGACGCCTGCACGGAGCCCTGCGCGGCGCCGGGCGCGAGCGTCGCCGACGTCGCCAGCGCGTAGCCGTCGACCAGTTCCGCGGGCAACCGCACCTCGACCACGGCCGGCGCCTCGACGCACAAGCTCGCCGGGTCGATCGGCGTGCCGTCGGCACAGACGCCGAATGCGTCGGGCGACAGGCCCCACGTCGATGGCCGATCCGCGTCGCCGCCGGGCTGGGCGGCGCTCTCGGCCATCGCCGCGGAAAGCAACGGCCCGCCCAACGACAACAGCTGGCGCACCAGGACGGCGTCGGGCGCCTCGGCGGCGAGGCCGCCTGCGCCCTCGCGCAGCAACCGCTGCAACTCGGCCGCCAGCGCGGCCCGCTCTCCAGCCTCGCCGGAAGCCTGCCACCGCGCCAGCAACGAATCGGGCGGAATCGCGTCGCCCGACCATCCGCTGGTCGGCTCCGAGAACATCTGCCACACGCCCGGGCGTCCCGCGTGGTCGGCATGGGGGTTGCCCGCCAGGAGGTCGCCCGACAATTCCGCCGCCAAGTCCCACGTCGGTCCGTCTGCGGTCGCGATGGTCAGGTCGACCGCCGTCAGGCCGCAGGCATGGTCGCCGTCGCGGGGCGCGACGACCAGGGCGATCGCGTCGCCCGGCCGCACGTCGATGGCCGCGAGGGGACCGAAGCTCACCGGTTCCGCCCGCTTGGCGACCCCCGCGACCAGCCGCAGTCGGGCGCCGCCGCGACGAAGCTCCACGGCCCACGCCACGTCGTCGCCGCATTCGGGATGCGCCCGCTGCACGCGGCCTTCGATCCGCACCCGCGCCGCGAGCGGACTCCGCCAGCCGACGCCCGCCGCCCGGGTCGGAGCGGGGTGGACGCAAACGCCGTGCGGCCGCAGTTCGCCGGGAATGCGCACGGGCTGGTCCGACGCATTGGCCACCACGCTCAAGTTGTCGTCACCGGTCCACGCGGCGACGAAGTCGTGGCCGCCCACGCTCGTGCGGGGCTGCGTGAGCAAGTCGCTCGCAGCGGCGTCGGCCGCGGCGGGCCCGATGCCGAGAAACGCCAGCCACGACCGCAGGACGATCGGGTCGACGCCCCGCCGCGCAGCCAGCTCCGCGACGTCCGGCGGGTTGGTCGCCGCGTACGCCTCGTGGGCCGCGGCCAGGCACGCTTCCGCTTGCTCCGCCAATTGCCGCCGGAGCTGTGCCATGCGCGTCGCCGTCTGCCGCAGGTCGCGCAGCAGCACCTCCGGCCGTCCTGGCGCGACGAGCCGCGGCCGTTCCCAAATCACGCGGTCGTCCTGGCCGCCGTCGCCGGCGTCGGTCGCCGACAGATAGAGCACGATCTCGGCCTCGCCCGGCTTGGCCCGCAGCGGCGCCGCGAAGTTCTGGCGATCGGTCAGCGGATCGACCGGCTCGAGCCACGACTTGGGCCCGCGGGCACGCCCGATGTGCCCAACGGGGTTGAGCTTCCACAGCGCGCCGTGCCACGTCGTGACGTCGCGCACCAAGGCGGCCGCGTCGGCGGGCTCTGCCGTGCGCCATCGCGCGCGGAGGGCGTCGAAGGGCGGCGCGGGGGGATCGCTCGGCGCCGTTTCCAGAGCGGCCTCGAGCGCCGTCAGATACTTCGCGCTCAGCCCACGTTGCCGGGCCAGGAGCGCGCGATCCGTCCGGCCCGCCGCGCGCTCGGCCCGCGTTTCCAGCAGCGCGGCGAAATACTCTTCCCACGGCAGACTGCGGCCGCTTTCCAATTCCGGATCGGCCCCGCGCGCTTCGAGCGTCCGGCGGTCGCTCTCGCGGCAGTAACGCCCGTAGAACGCCCGCACCCGCGCCAACGCCTCGTTCGTCCAGTCGCGACGCGTCGTCGCGGGCGAGAAGCGAAAGCCATCGGGGAGCAGCACGGCGTGGGCGGCCGTCTGCCGGGCAGCCTCGAGGTATTTGCTGACCAGCGCCGGCGACATCCCCAGGGCGTTGCCGACGTTCGTGAAGCCCTCGCCCGCGGCCCCGTCGGCGGGAAATTCCCGCACCGGGTCGAGGCTCGTCACGCCTGTCAGGTCCTGGATCGTATAGCGGTACTGCGCATTGTTCAGCCGCCGCAGCACCACGGGCCCCGGATCGCCGGCCTGCTTGGCGGCCTCGGAAAGCAGCACCGCACGGATCCACGCCAGGAGACGCTGCCGCTGCTCGGCCGAGAGTTGCTCGGCCTCGGGCGGGGGCATCTGGCGGCTCGCCACGATCCGCTCGATCTGCTGCCACAGCTTGGCCGCGCGCCGCACGTCGGCCGCCGTCGCGAACGCCTCGAGATCGATGTCGGCTTCGGCATGCTCCGGGCCGTGGCACGCAACGCAGCACCGGCTGAGCAGCGGTTTGATTTCGCCGACGAAGACGGCCTCCAGCTCCTCCAGCGGCGACGGCTCCTCGGCCCCCCGCGACCACGCCGGCACCAGCGCGGCGAACGCCGCCCCCAGCAGTGCGGAAACGATCCGCCCCGCTCGCGGAACGACGCCCCGTACCGCCGCGCGGGGAACCGCACGAAGGAGACGCGGCCGAGGCACAGGAACAACCACGATGGGCGCAGCTCCAGGGGGCGACATTGCGAACAAGCGGGCCTCTGCGTCAGGACCGCCGCTGCGAGACGCGGCGCGGCACGACGATTGGGGGCGGAGCGGCCGCGGCCCGACCCTCTTTCGCACCCTCTTCCGGACGACGGCGAACCGTTTTCTGCCTCGCGGGCGCCGCGGCCGACGGCTCCCTCCCTAGCATAACCCCGGCCTTGCTCCCTGCCAACGGCCCGGGCCGCTCCGCAACGGCCCCTGCGGCTCAGGCGAGAATCCCTCGCACCACCCGGGCGGGCTCGACGCCGGTCGGTTTGTGGTCCAGTCCCTGGAACCGGAAGGTGAACCGATCGTGGTCGACGCCCAGGCAGTGGAGCAACGTGGCGTTCAGGTCGCGAACGTGCACGCCGTCGCGGACGACGTTGTATCCGTAATCATCCGTTTCGCCGTATTCCACGCCGCCGCGGACGCCGCCGCCGGCCAGCCACATCGTGAAGCAGCGTCCGTGATGGTCGCGCCCGGAGCCCAGTTCGCCCTGGCTGTAGGCGGTGCGGCCGAATTCGCCTCCCCAAATCACCAGCGTATCGGCGAGCAGGCCCCGCTGCTTGAGATCGACGATCAGGCCGGCGCAGGCCCGGTCGGTATCGCGGCATTGGTTGGCCAGATGCACCGGCAGATCGCTGTGCTGGTCCCAACCGCGATGGAACAACTGGGTGAACCGCACGTTCGACTCGGCCATCCGCCGCGCCAGCAAACAGTTGTAGGCGAACGTGCCGGGGACGCGGGCGTCTTCGCCGTAGAGTTGGAACGTGCTGGAAGGTTCGTCCGACAGGTCGGTCAGTCGGGGGGCCGCCGCCTGCATCCGAAAGGCCATTTCGTACTGGGCGATGCGGGTCTCGATCTCCCGGTCGCCCGACGCGGCGAGCTTGGCGCGGTTGAGATCCGCGAGATCGTCGAGCATGCCGCGGCGATGCGCGCGGTCGATTCCCGGCGGATCGTCGAGAAACAGCACCGGCGGACCGCCGCTGCGCAGCTGCACGCCCTGGTGGCTCGAAGGCAAAAAGCCGCTCCCCCACAGGCGGGAAAAAATCGGCTGGCCGGGATTCTTGCCCGTCCCCTGCGAAACGAGCACGACGTACGCGGGCATGTTCTCGTTCTCGCTCCCCAGCCCGTAGCTGGCCCACGACCCCATGCTCGGACGTCCGGGGGTTTGCGAGCCCGTGTTGATGTAGGTGATCCCCGGGTCGTGGTTGATCGCCTCGGTGTGCATCGACTTGACGACGGCCAGTTCGTCGACGATCCGCGCCGTCCAGGGGAGCAGTGCGCTGACCTCCCGGCCGCACTGGCCGTGGCGGGCGAACGGGGCGATCGGCCCGCAGACGGTGAACTCCTGCTGCCCGGCGGTCATGCCGGTCAGCCGCTGCGCGCCGCGGACGCTGGCCGGCAGCGGCGTGGCGTGACGCCGCCGCAGCGTCTCCTTGCCGTCGAACAGATCGATCTGGGAGGGCCCGCCCGACATGAACAGATAAATCACCCGCCGCGCGGGCGCCGCGGCCGACGGCAGTCCGCCGCCCGCCGGCCCGGCGGTCGGCGTAGCGGCGGCTCCGCGGCCTGCGGCCGCCTCCAGCGTGCCGAGCGCCACCGTCCCCAAGGCGATTCCCGCGTTGCGGAACAGCGATCGGCGGTCGACCCCGGCCCCGTGCACAGCGATCTGTCGGCGGGCTTCCACGTGCGTCACTCCCGAGTCATCGTCTCGTCCAGGTTCAGAATCAGCGACGCTACCCCGGTCAGCGCCGCGACCTCCCGCGGATCGTCTTCCGCGGCGACGTCGGCGATGCCGAAGGCGTTGAACGCCGCGGCCGAGTGCGGCCGCTCGCGAAAATAGCTCCGCTGCCGGTCGAGGGCCCGCCGCAGCGACCCCTGCTCGGTCTCCGACGGCGCGCGCACGACTGCTTTGCGAAACGCGTACGCCAGCCGCTCGTCGTCCGTCGAGCCGGCCCGCAACGCCTCGGCCGCCAGCCCGCGGGCCGCGGTCACGAACTGCGCTTCGTTGAGCAGCAGCAGCGCCTGCAGCGGCGTGTTGGTCCGCTGCCGGCGAACCGTGCAGACCTCGCGGTTGGGCGCGTCGAGCAGCACCAACGCCGGGGGGGGCGCGGTCCGCTTCCAGAACGTGTACAGACTCCGGCGCCTGAGGCGAGCGCCCTGGTCGGCGTAAAAATTCTGGGCCGTGAAGACCGTCGGATGGCCATAATGGCTCAGTTCCCGCCAGAGGCCGTCGGGCTGCACCGGATAGACGCTCGGCCCGCCGACCGTCCGGTCGAGCAAGCCGCCGATGGCCAGCGCGTTGTCCCGCACCAGCTCGGCCGGCAACCGCACCCGCGGCGACCGCGCGAGCAGACGATTCTCCGGATCGCGTTCTCGCGCCGTCTCCGAGGTCTCAGACCCCAGGGCGTAGGAGTGCGTCGTCACGATCTGCTCGAGCAGCCGCCGCACGTCCCAACCGTGCGCCGCGAAATCGGCCGCCAGCCAGTCGAGCAGTTCCGGATGGGAAGGCATCTCCCCCTGCGAGCCGAAATCCTCGCTCGTCCGCACCAGCCCCGTGCCGAACAGCAGCTGCCAGTAGCGGTTGACCGCCACGCGCGCGGTCAGCGGATGCCGCGGAGAGGCCAGCCACCGTGCGAGGGCCAGTCGGTCGTGCGGCACGTCGCTCGGCAGGCTGCCGAACACCGCCGGGATGCCGGGCGCGACCTCGGCGCCGGGCTGGTCGTACGCCCCCCGGCGCAGCAACCGCGTCGTCCGCGGCGAATCGGCCTCGCGCATCACCATCACCGTGGTCTGCCCGGCCTGCACCTGCTCCTCGAGCACCCGCATCTCCTCGAGCACGCTGTGCCGCAGCTTCGCGAACTCGGGGTCGTGCTGGGCGTAGGCCTCCGCGAGCCGACGGACCTGAGCCGAAGAGCGGTCTTTGGGAGGCGTGCGGACCGCCTCGACGAGGTCGGCCTCGGCGGCGTCGCCCCGCAGATGCGGCCGCCCCCAGGGCTCCGCGCCGTAGGGCCGGACCTGCCGCACCGCCGCGCCCCCCGCCGGTTCCGGCGGCCCCCGCCAGGCCTCCGGTTCCTCGGTCCAACAGCGCCAGGAGCCGTCCGAGACGATCCACTGCGGACGCGGCGCGTCGGTACCCTGCGGACGCGGGCCGTCGATCCGCAGGGCGGCCGCCAAGCCGGCCATCGATCCGTCGTCCGCATTCCGGGCGGCGATCGCCAGCACGTTCTCGCCCGGCTGCAGGGAGGTCCCCAGTTCGATCGTCGCGGGTTGTCGCCAGTCGGCGGTGCGGCCGATCTCGCGGCCGTTGAGCCAGATCACGGCCGCGTTGTCGCACGCCAGCCACAGCCGCGCTGCGGCGTTGGCGGCAGGCGCTGGGAAGGAGCGGCGGAACCAGACGGCCGTCGCCGCTTGCCGTTCGCTCCAGATCCACTCGGGCAGCGGTTCTCCGCGCAGCGCCTCGGGAAACGACGGCGGGTGCCCGCCGTCGTCCGCCGCCCACTGCTCGCTTTGGGCGTGCTGCCAGGCCGCGAAAGGCGCTTGCAGAGGGCCCTGGGCGTCGCGCAGCGCCGCCTCCAGCGCCGCGAGCCGATCGTTGAGCGCCGTGCGCAACCCTTCGGCGTCGGCCAGCGGCGACTCGGTCCGCAGCACCGGCGCGGTATTGCCGTTGACGGCGCCGACGCCCGGTTCGTCGGTCCGGTCGAAAAACGCGAAAAAGCGGTAGTAGTCTTCCTGCGTGAAGGGATCGTACTTGTGTTCGTGGCACTGCGCGCATTTAAGCGTCAGCCCCATGCAGACGGTGGCCACCGCGTCGACCTTGTCGGCAATTCCGGCCACGCGGTATTCCTCGGCGATCGTTCCCCCTTCGTGGGTGTTCATGCTGTTCCGCAGGAATCCCGTCGCCAACCGCTGCCGGTCGGTCGCTTCCGGCAGCAAGTCGCCGGCGAGCTGCTCGATCAGAAACCGGTCGAACGGCATGTTGCGCGCGAAGGCGTCGATGACCCAATCGCGGTACGCCCACATGTCGCGGTGATCGTCGATCGAGAAGCCGTTGGTGTCGGCGTAGCGGGCGCCGTCCAGCCAATCGAGCGCCAGCCGCTCGGCGCAGTGCGGCGATTCCAGCAGTCGGCGCACGATCCGACGCCAGGCTGCGTCGCTGGGATCGGCCGCAAACGCCGCCGCTTCCTCGGGCGTCGGCGGCAGCCCGGTGAGATCCAG
>Ga0169931_10003703_pt1 | contig 24138 bp, 22 predicted proteins | sample Kivu_15m_20L_FD_129675 | JGI IMG/M metagenome (GOLD analysis project Ga0169931, IMG submission 129675) | Freshwater microbial communities from Lake Kivu, Western Province, Rwanda to study Microbial Dark Matter (Phase II) - Kivu_15m_20L... | ecosystem: Environmental > Aquatic > Freshwater > Lake...
ACGCCATCCGGGGAGGGTTCGGCTGCGGACGAGCAGCCACAGGAAGCATCGAGTGGTGGTGAGGCTCGTGACTCAGGCGAAGGCACGGGCTCGCCAGCCGAGGCGTCGGGGACGCCAGCGGCGGACGCGCAGCCCGGCGGTGCGGGTGCTCTCGCGGAGCAGAGCGAACCGGTGGCTGACAATAGCGGGCCCCCGGGCGAGTCGGTACCCTCCATGGAGGGCGGCGAAGCCGGGGAGCAGCCCGCTGCTCCCGCTTCCGAACCACCCTCCGATGCCGCCCCTGCCGGGCCAACGGAGACGGCTGCACAGGGTCCTGACGACAGCGCTCCGGCTGACGAACCACACCCGGCAGGCACGGCGGGTTCCATCATCAGTTTTCTTGTTGGCTGGCTGCTGGGGGCTACCGGAGCGTGGTTGGCAACCCGCAGGAGGAATATCCAATGATGAAGAAGCAAATGACCGCACTTGTCTGCGGTGTGACGATGAGCGCCATGATTCCCGTCGCTATGGCGCAGACGGTCGAAGATGCTGTCGTGACACGCTTTACCGAGTGCCTGTCGGCAGAAGGTGGTGAGCTTGGCGACGCGGAGCGCGCTGCGCTCACGGGTCTGGCTCCACAGCTGATTGGCACGCTGGGTCAGCCGGCGTGCGATTCGGGAGACGCAGCCGGCTGCGCGACCGCCCTGTCGGGCATGAGTTGCGAGCTGTTGGCGGGGGTTTGGCATACGCCGGTCGCGGCTGCCGTACCGGAGCCTGCGCCGTGGGCAAGACAGTTCGTGGAGGCGCTGACGGGGCGCATTGTGGCGTGCCTGCCGAACGGGACAACCGACGCTCAGCTTGGAGCTCAGGTGGCCGAATACGGTCTGGTGTTGGGCTCGAGCCTGCAGGGTGCGCTGACGGCGGCCGGCTGCACGCCCGATGAGACGCAGGCCGCGGCATGTGCCACCGCGATTTCCGCTGTGGACTGCGCGTCGCTGACGGAAGGGGTAACGTCGGGCGGAATGATGCCCTTGCCCGAAGGCGCGGCGGAATCCTGTGGGGCGATGTTTGGCTGCATGGGGGCGCTCGACGCCGCTATGGAGGAGATCGATCGTGAGCGCGAGGCATTGCCACTGGGCGAAGACTCTCCATGAATTCCAGAGATTGGAGACCGGTACGCGTGGTTGAACTTGCGTGAACGACGAAAGTTGTGCTTAGGCTACGCGCCCTGAGATGAATCATGCCGGCACGGAGTCCCCCAGCGGGGCTTATCCGGGACGGATGCGGGTCGGCTCGGCCGCCTGAATTGTAGAGAGAAACGTATGACCGCCGCGATTTATACCGTTTACGTGCTCAACTGCCTCTTTCTGATCATGGTTGTTCTGCTGCAGGCAGGGCGCGGTGGCGGGCTGTCATTTGGTGGAGGATCGTCCGGCGCGGTCATGGGAAGCAGCGGAGCTTCCACGCTGTTGCAGCAGCTGACGGTCGGTTCGGCTGCCGGCTTCATGGTTCTGAGCCTGCTGCTCGTGTACATCTCGTCGAGCAGCAACAGCGTCGGTGACCAGATGGAATATGCGCCGGATGCCCCTTCGGCCGCTCCGGGTACCGACGAGGGGACGCCTGCCGCAGAGACCATGCCGGCCGTCCCGGTTGAACCAGCCGCATCGAGTGAGCCGCCGGCCCCGGTGGAAGTCGCAGCCCCGGTGGAAGTCGCAGCCCCGGTGGAAGTCGCAGCCCCGGTGGAAGCCGCAGCCCCCGAGGAAGCCGCAGCCCCCGTGGAAGCCGCAGCCCCCGTGGAAGCCGCAGCCCCCGTGGAAGGTTCAGGCAACTGAAAATGTGCTAACCTGGCCGAAAAACTGTTTGACGCTGCGCGACGGAATCGGTTAGGCAAGCGGTCCCGCTACGGTGGCACAGCCATCGCAGAGGACCTGGTTCGCGAAAGTGGTGAAATTGGTATACACGCAAGACTAAGGATCTTGTGGCGCAAGCCGTGAGGGTTCGAGTCCCTCCTTTCGCACTGTGAAAAGCCTCGGCACCGTAAGGAGCCGGGGCTTTTCTTTTTCTCCCGGCTGCCGGTTCCGGGTCTGTGGCCAGACTGGCGCGTCCGGCGCAATGACGGTGAACGCTATGCATGACCTTCGATACGTGCTCGACAACCTGGAACTCGTGAAGACGCGGACGGCGAGCCGTCACATCGACTGGTCTTTCGCGTCCATGGAGACTCTCGCTGAGCGGCGCCGAAAGGCGATCTTTGAGTTCGAGACCACGCGTGCCGAACAGAAACGTCGCAGCGACGCGATGCGCGAGTTGAAGCCCGGAACCGAGGAGTTCAACGGTTTGCGCGGCGAGTTGAAAGGGATGGCGGATCGAATCAAGGACCTGGAGGAGACGCGTAAGGCGATCGAACAGGAGCTGGAGTCGATGCTGCTGACGTTGCCGAACATGGTTTCGGACGAGACGCCTGTGGGTACGTCCGAAGAGGACAACCGTGTCGTGCGCGTGGTGGGTACGCCCCGCCCGATCGAAGGCCCCCGCGACCACGTGGATATAGGGGAGTCGCTGGGGATTCTGGACTTTGAAGCGGCCGGCAAAGTAGCGGGCGCGCGGTTCGCCTTTCTGAAGGGCGCAGGCGCTCGTCTGGAGCGGGCGCTGATCAATTTCATGCTGGATCTTCATACGCGAGAGCACGGCTATGAAGAGATGCTTCCGCCGCTGCTGGTAAACGCGAATGCGATGCTGGGAACCGGACAACTGCCGAAGTTTGAGGAAGATCTGTTCAAGGCGGGGAATTACTACCTGATTCCGACCGCTGAGGTTCCCGTGACGAACTACCTGCGCGAGACCATTCTACCGTCGCTGGATGCCACGATTCGTTATGTGGCGTACACGCCGTGTTTCCGAAGTGAGGCCGGGAGTGCGGGTCGCGACACGCGCGGTCTGATACGCCAGCACCAGTTCAACAAGGTGGAGCTGGTCAAGTTCTGCCGCCCTGAGAACAGCCAGGCTGAGCACGATGCGCTGGTGAATGACGCGTGTCGGGTGCTGGATCTGCTGGAGCTTCCGTATCGGGTGCTGGAACTGTGCAGCGCAGACATTGGCTTTGGCGCGAAGCGTTGCTTCGACATTGAGGTCTGGGTGCCGTCGCAGCAGAAGTATCGGGAGATTTCGTCCTGCTCGAACTTTGGCGACTTTCAGGCACGGCGCGCGCAGATACGCTACCGGGATGAAGCGGGCAAGGCGGGGTTCGTGCACACCCTGAACGGAAGTGGGCTTGCGGTGGGGCGCACGCTGGTGGCGTTGTTGGAGAATGGTCAGCAGTCGGACGGCAGCATCACGCTTCCGGCGGCTCTGGTGCCCTACATGGGGACGGATCGGATCGCTTCCCGGTCCTGAGGCGCGTTGGTCTGACGGGCATCGAAAAGTGGCGCATGGCCAAAGTGCGCTTGACGCGCCTTTCGACTTCGTGGTACATGCGCCCTCCCCTATCCGAAGAGGAGTGGCCGAGCGGTTTAAGGCGGCGGTCTTGAAAACCGTTGTACGAAAGTACCGGGGGTTCGAATCCCTCCTCCTCTGCTTGAACAGCGCTGGTCGCTGTTCGCTCTTTGACAACCTGACTGAATGTGAAGACGCAGGTCCTCCCTGGGATCTGCGAAAAAGGAGTGGTGGCCGAGAGGCTGAAGGCGCGCCCCTGCTAAGGGCGTATAGGGTGAAACCTATCGAGGGTTCGAATCCCTCCCACTCCGCTGGCACAAGAGGTGCCTGAATGTTACCCGCGTCGGCTGAAAATCGCGGCGCGGACTGGAAAAGAGTTGACGCAGGAACAGGCCATCGTGTACACGGCCGCTCCCGCCGCAAGGCATGCACCCGTAGCTCAATTGGATAGAGCATCGGACTACGGATCCGAAGGTTTCAGGTTCGACTCCTGACGGGTGTACTCACAGCGAAAACGATGACTGAGCAGTACGAATCATGGATGCGCGAAGCGTTGTCTGAGGCTCGTACGGCGATGGATCTTGGCGAGGTACCGGTTGGTGCCATCGTGGTGTGTCACGAGCGGGTAGTGGGTCGCGGTCACAATCGCCGTCGGCTCGATCAGGACCCGCTCGCCCATGCAGAGGTGGTGGCTTTACGTCAGGCGGCAGAGACGCTGGGAAGCTGGCGGCTGGATGACGCAACGCTGGTGGTAACGCTTGAGCCTTGCGTGATGTGCGCCGGCGCTCTGGTGCAGAGCCGGGTCCGGCAGGTGGTGTATGGCGCACCTGACCCGAAAGCCGGCGCGGCACGTTCCTTGTATCAGGTGCTTGATGACCCCCGCATGTACCACCGTGCGTCGGTCGTCGCTGGCGTGCTTCAGGACGAATGTGCAGCCCTGCTGCGTGAGTTCTTTCGCTCTGCACGCCGTTCTTAATACCCCCGGAGGGGTGTCCGAGTGGTCGATGGTGCCTGACTCGAAATCAGGTGTGCCGAAAGGCACCGGGGGTTCGAATCCCTCCCCCTCCGCTGTTTCCTTTGCCTGCCCTCGTTCCATGGCAGGACACCTTCGGGTGGAACGAAACACTCTCCCCGCACACGCCCGCTGTGCGTGGAACCCCCCGTCATGGCCTTCGGCCTGACATGGTGAGGTGGCCGAGTGGTTGAAGGCGCACGCCTGGAACGCGTGTTTACGGCAACGTAACGTGGGTTCGAATCCCACCCTCTCCGCTAACGCAGCTCGCGTACTCATTTACGCCGGCCCGTGACGTACGAACACGAAGCCCGCCAGGCCCGGAAGGGAGCAACGGTAGTGCTATCGGCGTGTGCGGTGTCCGGCACCCTTGCCTTCACATTCTTCAGGCCATCCCCTGACCCCTACCCCCTCGCGCAACCGCTACGAGCATGTCCTACGTCGTACTCGCGCGGAAGTGGCGCCCGCAGACGTTCGCTGACCTCACCGGACAGCAACACGTCGCACAGACGCTCGGCAACGCCATTCACCAGGAGCGTGTCCCTCACGCCCTGCTGTTCACCGGCGCGCGCGGCGTGGGCAAAACCTCGAGTGCTCGCATCCTCGCCATGGCGCTCAACTGCGCCAAAGGGCCCACCATCTCCCCCTGCGGCGTATGTGACGCCTGCGTGGAAATCCAGAAAGGGGCAAACGTCGATGTCCTCGAAATCGACGGCGCCTCGAATCGCGGCATCAATGAGATTCGCGAGCTCCGTGATGGTGTCCGGTATGCGCCCAATCGCGACCGCTACAAAGTCTACATCATCGACGAAGTGCACATGCTCACCACCGAGGCCTTCAACGCGCTGTTGAAGACACTCGAAGAGCCCCCTCGTCATGTGGTGTTCATTCTCGCCACGACTGAGGTCCACAAGATACCGGTCACGATCCTGAGTCGCTGCCAGCGATTCGACTTCCGACGTATCCCGCACGCCGAGATCGTCGAACGGCTCGCATGGATCGCCGAGCAGGAGAACCTGCAGATCGACCGCAGCGTGTTGGGGATGATCGCGCGACAGGCCCAGGGCGGCATGCGCGACGCGCTCAGCCTGATGGACCAGGTGATCGCGTTCGCGGGCACCACCGTCACCGCCGAGGTCGCCGCGGGCATTCTGGGTGCGTCGGAGCGAAAGCGTCTGTTTGAACTATCGGCAGCGGTGATTGACCGGAACGTGGATCACGCGCTGGGAGTGGTGGACGACATCGCGTCGTACGGCGTGAACATGCAACACTTTGCGTCCGAGTTTCTGGAACACCTGCGCGATCTGACGGTCATCGCGGCCTCGCGGGGGCGGTCGCGTCTGACTGCACTCACGGATGATGAGCTGGAACTTGCGCGCGCGCAGGTCGGACGCAGCGACGCAGCGACCCTGCATCGCATGTTCGAGATGATGATGGAGACCACCGAGGCGGTCGCGCGAAGCAACCATGCCCGGCTGGTGCTGGATATGGGCGTGGTGCGGCTGGCGTCGCTCGAGCCGATGTCATCGATTGCGTCTGTGATCGAGCGGCTGCATGCCATCGCGCGCGGAGAGACCCTGCCTCCGATGGGCGCACCACCTGGCACACTTCCAGCGTCACCCTCTTCGACGGCCGTCACTTCGTCGCCGGCATCGATGGCCAGCTCCGCGATGTCAGCGATGCGGGAGACCGTTACAGCGACGTTGCAGGTGTCCGAGCGGTCTCGTCCGACCGACAAACCGGCGGCGTACGAAATCGCTCCTCGTGCGGAAGCCTCGGGAACGGTTCCTGCAGCTGTGGCGACTTTGCCTCCTGCGGCCGTGCCACCAGAATTGCACGCCAACGCGGGCTCAGACACTCCTCGCACGCAGGTGGCAGGCGAGTCAGTGGTTGTGGATAGCGCGACGCACAACGCAGCCCCTGTGCATGCGGGCGCAGTTAGTGCTGGCGTGCAGCCCGAAGATGAACCCGCTTCGGGCGCCGATGTGCCCTCTGCAGTCGCACTGGAATCCAGACCAGCCAGCGAGGACGCCGAACTCAGCTTTGAGGTGGTGGTCAGGCGCTGGAAGGAGGTGCTGGAGCAGATCGCCGAAGAGCGGCCGAATATTTACGGGCTGCTTCAGGACGTGACCCTCCTGCCGGCGACCACGGAGACGAATGGACGGTTTCGTCTGGCAACAGCGCCGCAGTTGTTGGGCCGTCTGACGTCTGACGTGCTGGACCTGCTGAATTCGACCGCCACACTGTACCTTGGACAGCACCCGGGGTTTGTGGTGATTGACGCGAACCACGTTCCGTTGTCGGAGTTATCGCTGGGTTTTCACCTCGCACTGCACGAGCAGCGCGAGAGAGAGCAGCGAGAAGAAGAGATTCGCACCCATGTAACAGAGCATCCGGCGACGCGATTGATTCTGACGCGGTGGCCCGGAAGCCGCATTCGTGACATCCGTTTTGTGGACGGAATTGAGGAGAAGCCGTTATGAGCACTGCAGCAAAGACCAATACGAATGGGATCAACGGGATCGTGAAGCAGGCGCAGAAGATGCAGCAGCAGATCGCGCGTGTTCAGGATCAGATGAACGAAAAGGAGATTGAGGCAACGTCGGGAGGCGGTGCGGTGCTTGCGGCGGTGAACGGCAAGCAGGAGGTCGTTCGTCTTGAGATCAGCCCTGAACTGCTGAAGTCCGAAGATGCGACGACCGTGTCGGAGCTGGTGATGGCCGCCGTGAATCTCGCGATGGAGAACTCCCGTGAGATGATCCAGTCGGAAGTGAACCGCATTACGGGCGGCCTGAACATTCCCGGTTTGTTCTGAGCGATGTCACGCACGACGGGTAAAGGCGATCCGATCACCGAGGTGGTGAACCAACTGAGCCGCCTTCCAGGGATCGGTGAACGAACCGCGACGAGACTGGCCTATTTTCTGGTGGAGTCACCCGTCGAACTCCCGCAGAGTCTCGCCGCGGCGTTGCTTGCGTTGCAGGATCGCGTGATGCGTTGCGGGGAATGCGGCAACATGACCGACGTCGATCCGTGTCGGATCTGTGGGTCACAGAGTCGAGACACGGGGATCCTGTGTGTCGTGGAGCAGTCGTCGGACATTGCGGCGATCGAGCGAACGCAGGAGTTCCGGGGCAAGTACCACGTGCTGCACGGCCTGATCCGCCCACTGGACGGGATCGGACCCGACCGCCTGAATCTGGCCTCGCTGGTTCGTCGGAGCGGCAGTGGCGAGGTGAGGGAGGTGATCGTGGCGACCAACCCCTCGGTTGAGGGTGAGGCAACGGCGATCTACATCCGGAACCTGCTGGTGCCACTTGGCGTATCCGTTTCTCGTATCGCGAGTGGCCTGCCTGTTGGAGGCGAACTGGAGTACGCCGATCGTGCGACGCTTGGTCGTGCGCTGATGGCGCGTCAGCCGCTGCGATAAACCCGGTGCGCCCTGTTGTTGCGGGCTTCGGAGAACTAGTTTGCGGGGATTGCACACGAACCTTGTGGCAGGTGAACAGCGTGTGTTACGGTGCCGGAACGGCTGAGACGCCCCATCGGTGGAGTCTGTTTTCCCAGACCGTCGTGTGACCCTCTGCAGGTCGGCATTACATGAACCCGCGGATCGTAATCTTTGAGGAAGAGCAGAAGCAGCTCGAAGAGCTGTGCGTGCGTCTGATGCGCGACTCGCTGGCCAAGGCGATTTTCCTGCTTGACCGGAACGGACAGATCATTGTGGCGATCGGAGACATCTCCGGCATCGACACGACGAGTCTTGCGTCTCTGGTGGCAGGAACGACGGCAGCGACGAGCAGTCTGGCAAAGCTGCTGGGTGAAGAAGAGTTCCCCGTTCACTTTCACGAGGGAAAGCGGGACAATCTTCACATTTCACTGGTCGACTCGGAGCACATCCTGACGATCGTGTTCGACCAGCGCTCCAGCCTTGGCCTGGTTCGCCTTCGGGTGAAAAAGGCCAGCGAGCGTCTGGTGGAGGTCTTCAAGGTGCTCTCCGATAAACAGTCACGGGAAGCGAACTCGAACGTGTTCAATGAGATCACGGACGAGGATATCGACAACTTCTTCAGTTTCTAGGCGAACTCCCGGCCGACCTGTTCTGACGGAACCGGTTGCCCAGGCTTCGAGGCGCGCATGTCGTTCATCAACTACTCGGCTCGCGAGATCATTCTCAAGATCGTCTATTACGGCCCCGGCCTGTCGGGGAAGACGACGAACATCAAGTATGTCCACGGCGCGACGAACCCCGACGCACGAGGGAACTTGATTACGCTGGAGACAAAGGCCGAAAGAACGCTGTTCTTCGACTTCCTCCCGCTCAGTCTGCCGCCGATCCGTGGCTTCAAGACGCGTCTTCACTTGTACACCGTCCCCGGGCAGCTGTTTTACTCAGCGTCTCGTAAGCTCATCCTGAAGGGAGCGGACGGCGTTGTGTTCGTCGCAGACAGTCAGGCCGAGCGCTTCGAGGCGAACCTGATCGCGCTCGAAGATATGAAAGAGAACCTCGCAGAATATGGCTTCGACATTGAGCGAATCCCGTTTGTTATCCAGTACAACAAGCGAGACCTCGATAACGTGACCCCGGTCGAGGAGCTCCGCGCCGCCCTGAACCCGTGGGGCGTTCCCGACTTTGAAGCCTCGGCTGCGGCCGACGGCGGCCCCGGTGTGTTTGACACCCTGAAAGCCGTCGTGAAGATCATCGTGCGCGACCTCAAGAACACGAAGTGAACCCAGCGGGGCGCGCATCCTGTACTGCCCTCCCCTGTGATGTTCGGCGGTCCACCGTGTGCCTTCGCCTCTGGTCGCTCTCTGCCGTCAGGGGAGTCCCTGCACTCATGCTCCTGGTGGGCATCGGTCCAGTCGCCTGCATCGGTGTCGCCCAGCCCTCCACAACGCAGCGCGATCTCGCCTGGACCGCGGCGTCGATCGCTGAAGACGGTCCTGTGTACTGGTCGGGCGTGGTCGGTCAAACCATCGTACAGGTGTCTCGCAAAACTCCGCAGGACAGTGATCCGGATACCTCACTTTTGCAGCTGGTGGGACGCGACATCGGGACCGGAGAGGTCTCCTGGCGCCAGCAGCTCGCCATGAACGGCGACGCCTGGACCACCTGTATCGCAACCGAAGACGCGCTGATCCTGACCGGTGGAAGTCGCGTGGCGTCGTTGAATGCGAACCGCGGCAGCTTCAACTGGATCCGCGACCTGCGCTCCGGCTCCATACAGCAGACCGAGCTGAGGGATGGATCGATCTGGGTGCAGTCGTCCAGCGGTGACCTGCTGAATCTGGCGACCAGCGGCGAAAGCAAGGGGCATTGGACGCTCCCGCAAGGACAGTTCTGGGCCAGCTATGGCGTTCATCGTCACCGTCCCATGGCCATCACATCGAACGCCAGTTGGCTGAGCTCAGCGACCACGATTAGTCTATGGGACCTCTCTGGCTCAACGCCCAGACAGGTCTGGACCCACGCCCTGGCACCATCAGCACTGGCGGTACAGCTGGGCGATACACACGTAGTCACTTTTCATTCCGACGCGTACAGCATCGGCTACGCGCAGGCACTCCCCTACGACAGCGACTCGTCGGTAGAAGACCATGCGTTCCCGCTGCGCGGTACCTGTTCGACGACCGGCGAAGAAGTCACCTGTAGTGAGACCCTGACGGAAGGCAGTCTGACCTTCGTCACGATGCGTCGTTACCGAGGCGACTCCGATGGCCCGTCGTGGACGCAGTCGCTGCTTGCTCCGGGCGGCTGGTGTGAGCCACACAATAGCGGCGGCGTCGGTACCCTGACCTGGCGATGTCAGAGTCTGGTGTACGCCCTGCGCGCCAACACAGGCGAAGTGGCGTGGGTGACCGACCTGACACAGGCCGAAGCGCCGCTCGAGTTCTGTGGTGCAGTCGGCGAGACGGATCGGTACGCCGTGTTTTCCTGCAACGAAACCAACGGAATGGAGCTGGTCGGACTCCGCACCGAGGGTTCTTCGTCCTGGGCTCAGCGAATGGCGATTCCATGAAGCGCATCGGCGTTATCACCAACACCCGCTCTCGGCAGAACCGAAAGAACCCCCGACTCGTCGAGACGCTGGCCGGGATTCTTGGTCCATCGGACTCCCTCGAGGTCACGTCGTCGCTGGACGACCTGCACGGGGCGATCGATCGGTTTCAGGACCTTGGTATCTCGTGGCTGGGCATCAACGGCGGTGACGGGACCAACCATCGAACCCTGACCGCGCTGGTGGAGCGCTGGCAGGGAGACTTGCCACAGATCGTGCTGTTGCGCGGCGGCACGATGAACACGGTCAGCAACGGCTTTGGAGGAACCGGCAGCCCGCGGTCCATTCTGGCTGCATTGGTCGCTCGCCGCGACCGGGAAGCACGTCTTGAGACAATCTCTCGCCGCCTCATGCGAATCGACGACGGTCAGGTGGTTCATTACGGGTTCATTTTCGGCACCGGAACCGTCTACAATTTCCTGGAAGAGTACTACCGATATGGGGACGTGACCCCGGTGACGGCCGCACGCACCCTGGCCCAGGGCATTGCGAGTACGCTCGTGCAAGGCCCTCTCTATCGTCGCCTCACCGCACAGATTCAGGCGAGCGTCGAGTTGAACGACGAACCGTGGCGGCAGGGTGACTTCATCGGAGTGCTCGCAGCGACTCAACCGCAGATCGGGCTTGGCTTTCGCCCCTTCTATCGGGCCGAAGAACACCCCGACCACTTTGCCGCCATTACGCTGCAGGGCAGCCTTCTGAACGTGGTACGGGCGCTGCCCGCCATTCGCACGGGCCGCGAACCGCGGGTGCCCGGTTACAGCTCGAGCGTGGGACAATCGCTGCGGCTCAACGCAGACGGCGAACAGCGTTATGTGATCGACGGCGAGCTGTATCAGTGCACGGGCTCCATTGATGTCACCTGCGGTCCGATGCTGCAGATCGTATCGCTCTAGGGTGTTTGCAGGGCGTGAGACCTTCGCACGCGGTTACGTTGCCACGTCAGCAGCGTTGACCGGTGGATCGCGCGTTGGTACGGTGCGCACTGGTGGCTTGAGCCACTGACTTCGGGAAGTGTCGATTGAGTGAGTCACCATGAAAGTGCAGTTCGCCGGGCAGACAGATGTCGGTCTGAAGCGTAACCACAACGAAGACAGCTTTCTTTTGCTGGCGGACCACAACCTCTACATGGTCGCCGACGGCATGGGCGGTCATAGTTCAGGCGAAGTTGCCTCTCGGATGGCCGTGGAGACGATCGCGCAGTTCTTCCGGGATTCGGCGGACGACGAGGACGTCACCTGGCCCTACAAGCTGGACAAGGGGCATACCTACGAGGAGAACCGGCTCGCTACCGGGGTCAAGCTGGCCAACCTCCGCATCCACGAGACCTCGTCTTCCGACTCTCGGCGAAAAGGAATGGGTACCACCCTGGTCAGCACCCGCTTCGTCCGCGATGGCATCATCATCGGACACGTGGGTGACTCCCGCGTGTACCGCATGCGCGAAAAGAAGCTGGATCAGCTCACCGAAGACCACTCGCTGCTCAACGACTACATCAAAATGAAGGAGCTCACTGCCGAGGAGATCGAGAACTTCCCTCACAAGAATGTGATCGTTCGGGCGCTCGGCATGAAAGACACGGTGCAGGTGGACGTCGTCACCACCAAACCACAGATCGGCGACATTTATCTGCTTTGCTCCGATGGCCTCTGCGGCATGATCGACGACAAGGCGATCCTCGAGATCATCGTCGCGCATGAGACCAATCTGGAGGCGGGCTGCAACGCGCTCATCGAAGCCGCCAATGCCAACGGCGGTAACGACAACATCACCGCCGTGCTGCTGCGCGTGATCTGAGCGATGCAAAGCGGGCGGTGGACTGGATGAAGCCACCGCCTCGACCAGAGCGCTGCCACACCCGCAACGCCTAAATGGCGCGTGCCGACACCCGGCCGCACACCAGCTGCTGCCACGACTGGCGATTCACGTCGGCTCCGAGCATCAGCACGCTCTCCCGTACCGACGCGCCGGCACGCACCGTGCAATCCGGCCCCATGACGACATGGGGGCCGACGCGGGCGCCCGCTTCCACCACCGAACCACGACCGATCCATACCGGCCCCTCCACAGTGGCATCGGCGGAGACCGTTGCACCAGCATCCACAAAGACACCTTCCGCATCCATCGTCGACCGCAACGGCGGGAAAATGGACGGATTCTGCAGGACAGCGCTCGTGGCGTGCAGAAACCGGGCAGGTGTTCCCAGATCAGCCCAGAAACCCTCGTAGTGGTGGGCCGCGATGGGCGCGCCAGCAGCCAGCAACGGGGCCAGTCCCTGTCGAATGAGGCATCCGGGCGAATGCTGAAGTCCGGCAAGTACCGACGCGTCCACAATGTAGACGCCACCGAAACTAACGGCGTCGCCCTGAACGCGCTCCGACGCTCGGGCCGTGTCGCCCTGCAAAGGGAGCGTCGTCATGAAACTGTACAAAGGGTCCACGTGCACGGCGCCCTCTCCGGGCACGAGCGGGATGGTCATCATCGTCGCCACGGCACCCGTTCGACGGTGTGTGCGCAACATGGCATCCAGGGGAAAATCGGCGACGATGTCGCCGTTGATGATGACGCCCGTGCCGGCAGGACGATGGAGCCTGTCCCACAACTCTCGGGCACCGCCCGCGGTCCCCAGCAGCGATGTCTCCAGATTGGACACCACATCGAATTGCCCGGCCATGCCGTCAGGAGGCCTGAGCTCCGCCGCCCATCGCTGTACCTGCGCGGCGTGCGCATGCGCATTCACCGCGAGCCGTGTGGTGCCGACTCGAAAGACAGCGTCCGCGGCCCACGCGGCGACGGGACGACCAAAAAAGTGCAGCAGCGGCTTGGGAACCAGCTCCGTGAGCGGTCGCAACCGAGTACCCAGCCCGGCACAGAGCAGCAGCGCAAAATCAGGATTACTCATGCTCCATCCTCGCCCGGGGTTCGCAGCTCCGGATCGAACGTGCGCAGTAGTTCAGCGAGGGCTGCGGCCTGCGGCACGCGCGACAGCGTGTCTCTGACGTAACGCAGGCTGGCCGGGATATACTTCAGGAATGACGAATTTCCCTTGATGCGGTCAATATAAACAAATCGACCCGCATCTTTGAGCTTGCGCTGCAACGTCTGAAGATAAAACCACGAGACGAGCTGCTCGGCGGGAACGCCGTGCACCCCGGACGCACCAGTGGCCCAGTGGTCCACCAGCTTGTGCAGCTGTGCCGGAGGAATCTCAATGTAGCTGTCCCGCAGCAGCGCCACCGCGTCGTACACCACGGGCCCCAGCATGACGTCCTGAAAATCGAGTAATCGCAGCTTGCCGTCGGGATGCACCATGAGGTTATGGCTCTGGAAGTCACGGTGAATGACGACCTGTGGGATCTGCGCAACAGCGTTGGCGAGTACCTCGAACTCGTCTTGCAGGGCGGCCGTCTGCCCCGAGGTGAGCGTCAACCCGAGATCACCGACAAGACGCCAGTCTCGGTAGTGCTCAAGCTCCCATAACAACAGCGTTTTGTCGAAGCACCGCCCTGCAACAAAGTCCGGCAGGACGACATTCTTTGTAGCGCGCTGAAACTGAAGGAGCAGCTCTACGGGCGCGGCATAGGCGTCCACGCACGAGGTTCCGGTGCGTTGAAACCACATGTCGAAGTCTTCGGCGCCGGCGTCTTCGAGCCACCAGACGGCCTCTACGTCATCGACCGCGTACAGCGCAGGCACGGGCAGGCCAAGTCCGGCCAACCAGTCCCGCGCAGCCAGAAAATCGTCGGAAGCAGGTCCGGCCTCGTCCGCGATATTCGACGGAGGCGGGGTGAGCAGGGCAACCTCGGAGCGGCCTGCCACGACGACGCGCGCGTACCGACGCATCGACGCATGGCGCGGCAACAGATCCGTGGAGTGGAGGTCGGCGCCGGGCCGCACGCGCGCGGCGCTTCGTTGTACGCGTTCGATCCACCAGTGGTCAGGGGGCATGGACATAACGGCTCGGGGTGAGAGATCGGGAGCGCCATAGCGGATCATGCCGCAAAATGCGAAGTTCCGGGCTTCGCGGCACTGCGTGTGCATCCAGCATCGAGGTGGGTGCGTCTATGTCGAACCGCGAACCGCCGGGTTTGCGGGTGCGGTTCTGCGATGGCGTTGACCGGCTGGCATCAAACAGGTAGCCGCGCCCGTGGCCCCTCAGGTGCAGAAGGCATGTTGGCAACGCTGATTCTCGTTACCTATTACGCGGCGCTGAGTGTCCTTGTGACGCTCGCGTTGTATCGACTGCTGCTGACGGTGGTGTATCTGCGTCGGGGTGAAGAGCCGAGCCCTTCGGAGTTTTGCGATTTTCCGCACGTGACGGTGCAACTGCCGGTTTATAACGAGCGGTACGTGGTGGAGCGTCTGCTTCGGGCGACGGCCGCGCTGGATTATCCGCGCGAGCGACTGGATATTCAGCTGCTCGATGACTCAACCGATGGCTCGGTAGAGGTCGCAGCCCGGGTGATTGAGGCCCTTCGTGCGGAAGGTGTGCGCGTTGCACACCTCAGGCGCTCGGACCGGACCGGCTACAAGGCCGGAGCGCTTCACTACGGCTTACAGCAGAGTACGAGCGAGTATTTTGCGGTCTTTGATGCTGATTTTGTGCCCGATCCGGGGTTCCTGAAGCGCTGTATCGGTTACTTTGCGAACGAACGGGTCGGGATGGTGCAGGCGCGCTGGGAGCATCTGAACCGACGCGAGAGTCTTCTGACACAGGCGCAGGCCGTGCTTCTGGACGGGCACTTTGTCGTCGAGCAGACGGCGCGCGCCCGTTCGCATCGTTTTCTGAACTTCAATGGAACGGCAGGCATCTGGCGGCGGTCGACCATCATGCAGGCGGGTGGCTGGAGCCATGATACGCTCACCGAAGACCTGGACCTGAGCTATCGGGCGCAGCTGCTGGGGTGGGAGTTCCGGTACCTGACGGGTCTGGCGGCGCCGGCTGAGATTCCGACGGACGTGGCGAGCTTCAAGAGTCAGCAACACCGGTGGGCGAAGGGCAGCATTGAGTGCCTTCGCAAACTTGCTCCCTCGGTGGCGCGTGCACGGCGCAGTGTCGCGATTCGCGGCGAGGGCCTGCTGCACCTGAGCGCCAATCTGGGCTACCCGTGCCTGCTGGCGGTGTCGTTCCTGCTGCCTCTGGTGGTAGGGTTGCGATCGTCGATGCGATTGCCGATGGCGACGTGGATCGACATCGCGCTCTGCGCGCTGGGTTGCTCGGCCGTGTGGCTTTTCTACTGGGTGAGTCTTCACCGAACCGGGATTGCGGCCTCCATGCGTCCGATCCTGATCCTGTGGGCGCTGGTGGTGGATACGGGGATGGCCTGGCACAAATCGTTGGCCGTCTTCGAAGCGCTCATGGGGTACCGCACGGGATTCGTTCGCACGCCAAAGAGCGGCAGCACGGACCAGCAACCAACGCCATCAAAACCAGCAACCTACGTGACATCACGGCTTCGGGACGGGCTTGTCGAGTGTGTGCTCGCCTGTTGGTCGGCGCTGGGGGTTGGGCTGGCGTGGCAGAACGGCCCGGAAGCACTCCCTGCCCTGTTGTTTCTGGGCGGGTTTATGGTGGGCTACGGGTACATTGGTGGTCTGGCGCTTTGGGATGGCTGGCAGGCTGCCAGAGGAAGGCGATCGTTGGCTGCGTCAGCATGACGCTGGCGCCACGCCAGAAGCCGGAGGACCGATTCTCCTGGACAGCGTGGGTAACGCTCTGGCTGGCGACCACGGCTGCAGGTGTGGGGTGCCTGAACGCGGGCGCCGGCTGGTTGCGTGCTGGCGTGTTGTTTTTTGTCGCGGCGGCAATCTTTCATTGCAGCTGGCCTGCGGGTTGCGTTCCGCTGGTCGCGCGGCGAGTCATTCTGCTCGGCTCGGCGGTGGCACACCTGATTTGCCTGTTGCTGCCTCCATTGCTGAGTGATGATCTTTATCGCTATCTGGTGGACGGTTCGCTGGTGGCACAAGGGTACAATCCGTATGCGTGGGCACCGTCATCGCCGAAGTTGAGCGGACTTGTGCCAGCCTCGCACGTTCTGGTGAATCACCCCGGGCTGCACACGATCTATCCACCTGTGGCGCAGGCCGCGTTCGGGCTGGTCTGTCTGGTGGCGCCGCACCCGCTGGCATGGAAGTCCGCGATGGCGGTCACCGTTTGGGGCATGGCGCTGTGGTGGTACCGCCGCGGTGAAGAGGACACGTCGCTGCGACTGATAAGCCATCCGCTGGTCCTGCTGGGCGCATCGTTGAATGGGCACGTGGATACGCTCGGGATCGCGCTGGTGACAGCCATTGTGGCGACGGTTCACAGTCGGTTCAGGTCCGGTCTGTGGATTGGACTCGCTGCTGGTGTGAAGCTGTTTCCGCTGGCTCTCGTGGCCCTCTGGCTACGACAGGGGGTTCGCACATCCGCGCTTGTGGGCACCGTGGCCGTCGCCATTCTGGTGGGCAGTTATCTGCCCGTTTGGAGCGCGGGACCCAAGTCGTTCGGTTCGCTCGGCACGTACGCGGCCCACTGGGAGTACAATGCCGGACCCGCTGCGGTCGTGGGTGCAACAGTGCAAACCGGCTTGCGATGGCTTGAAGTGCGAGACCCGCTGGAAATACCGGCTCCTCTTGTCGGGTCGGGCCGCCCTGCGATTCGTTACTTTGATGGCGTGGCCACCGAGGGGGTATGGTGGACTCATCGGGAGCTGGGATTACGTCTGGGCCGTGTGGCAGCCTTGCTCGTGTTGCTGGGCGTCGTGCTGGCGGTCTGGAGGTACCGATGGCCGCCCGGTCGTTCCGCGGCGTGGTTACTAACGGCCATCATCGTGATGTCGCCGACCGTGCATCCCTGGTACCTGCTTTGGGTGGCGCCGCTGGCGGTGCAGCCGATGGCCCCGCTCTGGCTGCGCTGGCTGTGCGCCGTGCACGTGCTTGGCTTCTGGTCTCCGGCGCAGGAGGCTGACCTCGGGGTGTGGCGCGACGAGCACTGGGTTCGCCTCGTTGTATGGGGTTCGTGGGCAGGGGTTTGCGCCTGGTGGTTTTCTGGCCACAGGTCGCGGAACAGCACGTCAGGTGCGCAGGCAGAGAACCCAGAGAGTTTGTAGCGACGCGCAGGATGTGCATATCAGGACGCTGCTCATCACAAATTTTGACCATCGACCCGCGAGAGCCTAACTCTGGCACGTTGTAGAAGGCTTTTTCGTCGAATTGTGGCCCCGCCGCGAGTACGCCTATGAATTTGTTTCGCATCGTCTTTCTGTTCATCACGCTCCTGTGCGGTGGACTGCTCGCGGTTACACAGCTGGCGCCTCCCGTTTTCGAGAACGAAACAAATCGTACGCTGACGAACAGCGCGCAGGCCGAAGCCCGCACGCTGTGGCAAGCCGAGCAGTTGGCCGCCCTGCAGCGAGAACGTCTGGCAACCAGCATCGCCAGTTCGTCAGCCTTGCAGGCCGCGCTGGAGCCGCCACCAGGTAGCCCGCCGCTCGAGCCAGCGCGACTGCAGAGTGTGTATCGTGCGGTTGCCGACGAAGCACTTCGCGCGCAGCACACGCCGTTCACTCTGCACACGCTGGTGGGCGCCGACGGGACCAACCAGATCCCGGTGTCGGAGCGTGGGGTGATCAATATGGAAGAGTGGATCGCCGAGTCTCTGGTTTCAGAGGCGATGGAATCGCGAACGGTGGTGCATCACGCTTTCAGCATCAACGGCCGCCTGTTTCTTTCGACGGCTGTTCCCGTGCGCGGCTCGGGCGGCAGCGTGCTCGGGGCAGTCCTGCTGGTGCTGGAATACAATGACTCGATTGCGGCGAGCCGTCAGTCGAGCGTGAACGCCCAGATTGCGTATTTCGCGCAGCTGGACATCGCCGCAGATGCCATCGCCGATGACATGTTGCGCGAGCCGGTGCGGGCTTTTGTTCGCCGGGTAAATGAGGGCCGTCTCGGTTCTCCCGGCAGAGGAGGCATTCCCGAAGATGTGCGCTACCGACCAGGCGACGCAGTAGGCATGGGATCGGGAAGCGACCGGATGGCGGTGATGGTCCCCATCAGCCTGCAGATTGGCAACAGCACGCGCGCGACGGCTATGGACTTTGCCGCCGTGGTCATCGTCGACGACGCCTGGCCGCCGTCGACGTTGCTGGAGTACATTGTGGAGGGGCAGGGACTGGAAGCCGGTAACCTGACCTTCTGGACCTTCCTCGCGTTGGCATTGGCGCTGTATTTCATCGCGCTGTTCATTCACGACGCCTTCCTGGGGATCGCGCTGGATCGACTCGGCGCCGCCATCGAGGCCAATGCGCAGTCCAACTCCCCGCATTCCATTGACGCCAAACAACACCCCAGCTGGCTGCGCTCGCTGGTGTCGCGCGTGAACATTCTCATCGAAGAGTATCGCTCCAAGGCCAGCGTGGCTCGTCGCGCCCGCGAAGAAGCCGAGCAGATCAAGGAACACGTCGAGGCTGTCACCGGCACCTCGGCTCCCGTCACAACAGCGCGGCGCCACAGCGACACCGGCTCCGTGCCTGCCGTTGGCCCCGTAAGGCGCGCAGCAACCACCGGCTCAGTGCCTGCCATTCCGCTGCATCCGCGGCCCGAGTTGGGGTTTGCTGAACCCGCATCGAACCCTGCCGATGGCCATCTGGCGCCTCAGCCTTTCGGCGCATCGGGCGCGCTGCCTGCGGTAATGGGTCACGCCAACACAGAAGCGCTTCCAGCGATCGGTGCAATCGCGAAGACCGAGGTATCTGCAGCTGCCCGCGCACAAACGACGCCCGCCGAACCACCGGCTGCCGTACCCGGTTTTGGCGGCGGCGGCATCCACCTCGGCAAGGCCGAAGATCGGGTGTCGGCCAGTCCGGTACGCACCTCAAAGGTGCTGGACGACGGTCCCGTGCAGAGCGGTGCCGAGGCCTTACCCGATCAGGCACCGATGGAGTTTGATGGCCTGTTCATGACAGGGCAGTTCTCGCTCACGAAGCTCGCGACCGTTTCAGCGCAGGACCCGGCACAGACGCCTGACTCCCCCGCCGAATCCCCTGCGCTGTCTGCCGCACCCGTGGAGGCTACCGCGTCTCCATTTTCAGGACTGGGCGACGCGTCTCTGGACGGCACCGCCGGCGCGCAGGCCAGCTCGGCCTATGTGGCGCCACTGATGGACGCTAACGCCGTCGGCAGCCAAGAAGACACGTCGTTGCCCGAGCCGCCCGCCGATGACGAACGCGGAGAATCGCTCTCGGGCGATATGCTCGCCGCGCTGAACGCCATGAACGCGAAGAACGAGCGGCAAGAGGAGCCACCGGCACCGCCTGAACCGAACGCACAAACCCGACCGCCGGTTATTCCGGTGCCGCCCTCCCACCTGTCGTCCTCCGTGCCTTCGCGTGCAGAGCAGGACGCTGCGGCAAGTGCCCAGAGTGGGCCAGCCTCCGGCCATACCGACGCCCTGTTCAGCCGAGCGGAAGAACAGATGCGTAAGCTCAGCACTACCAGCGACGAAACGTTCCTTCTTTACGGGGAGTTTATCGCTGCCCGCCGCAAATGCGGAGAGAGCACCGCCGAGCTTACCTTCGAGAAGTTCACGCAGAAGCTTGAACGAAGCCGTGAGCAGCTCAGGGAACGCTACCAGACCGCCCGAATCGATTTCACGGTGGAAATCGTGGAGAACCGCGCCACGCTGAAGGCGCGTCCTCAGCGCGACTAGGAAGGCCGATCAGAACGCCCGTGCAGGCACGTCTTTCGTCGCGCGACTTCTTCACCGACGGAACGGGTGGGCATCACACCTTCTTCTGCCAGAAACCCAGCGTCCATCGGTCCTTTCGAGCCGCTTCGGTGAAGCCAAGCACGTCAGCGAGCTGTCGTTGAGCCGAGCGCAGCGACTCATCCAGCGTCAGGGGGTCTGAAGTCAGCAGCACCCTCACGCCATGGTCCATTCGCAGGACCTCACCCGGCAGACCAGCCAGATCCGGGTGCCCCAGCCGCTCGAGTACTGGCGCTCCCGTGAATGACCACCAGGTGGCACAGTAGCGGTACTCACCACGACTGACCTCCCGTCCCGGGCGATCCTCACCCAGGCTCTCGGGATCCACCCCAAATCCGGCATGCAGCAGCGCCGGCAGGGCACAGTTCTGAATCGCGTGGTCGTCCGTCTCATGCGCATGTGCATCCACGGGGGCCAGCTTCGCACACCATGTGTCGGCCCAGGCCACGAAGCGTGACGGAAAGGCGGGATCCGCAAATCGTTCACGGGCAAGCCGAAGCTCGATCTGCGTTACAAAGACACCGCTGTAAGGGTGCGAAGCCGCGTTCACCTCCAGCCACTCCTGAAAACCTCCGACGCTCTCCGCAGCGTTCCACCGCCGCCGAAGACGTCGGTTTGTGCCCTGCCCCAGCCACTCGATGGACAGTTCATGGGCCACCTCTGCCCAGCGGCGAACCCGTGCATCACGCTCAAGAAGATCCAGACTGGTGTCCCAGCGCAGGCCAGCCAAATCCTCGAGCGAGTCGAGCAGCGCGAGGATGGTCCCGTCGTCGGCCACGTCGGTGTGCGTGGACAGCTTGATGAAAAACGAAGGTTCGCGAAGTCGCACAAGGCCTCCGAGCGGCACAGCGTGTATGTGGGCACCATAGCCGCGGGCTACCGATTCACCAGCCTGTCCAGCTGCTCGGTTCGCTCCTGCTGCATATCCGAGATGCGCAAGCGCTGCGTTCGGAGCGCAGGAATCACCAGGTCAGACTCGATGAGCCACGTTGTGGTGGTAAGCCATTCGTATGAGCCCAGCTCGTCCGCTGCCTGCAAAACACTCGCGATTGTGCGCCAGCTGGCACCCGGCGCATCGAAATGTCCGATCGGTTGGCCCGGCACTGCCGCCCACGACCAGACCCACGCCATTCGCGTCTCGACCCCGTCCTGCTGAAATACCAGCTGGCCATGCAATTCGCCACGCTCGCCGACAGACGGGAGCACGGTTAGCGGAGGCTCGAAGCGAACCTGACGGGTGGGCGTCTCGATCGCGCGCAGCGCGAGTCCAGCCTCGTCACACTGCCAGAACTCGCGTCCGGTCTGCAGCCCGCGATCATCGCGCAACTCAAAGGTGGCCTCAAACCGTACGACCCCGTCGCCCGACGCGACCTCCATGATCGCACGTTCCGAGACACCTTCGGACTCATCGGCGAGCGATTGTTCTCCCACGGCCGGCTCGGCCGTCCACGCCAGAACACCGCCCACCAGCGGGGGCGTCACATACCAGGCCTCCACACCACGCTCGACCATCGCCTCCAGATCCCATGGACATAGCGATCGCTGCATCGGTGGCGCCGCGGGGACAATGGGCACAGGGTCCAGCGGGGAGCGCGTCGCCGAAGGCCCGCCACAAGCCACCAGCGCTTGCATAAAACCGAATACAGAACAGGCAATTACACACAGAACCAGCCGGTGGCGACACGAACTCGTAGTCGGCATGAGCCACCTCACAGCGGGGGCCCGGCAGCGGGTCCCGGCGTCAAGTCCAGTCGAATCGAGGCCCCGGTGCCAGCAGGCTGGGATGACGCTTCGGACGAGGGCGCCGCCACCGAACCATCTGCCGCGCTTACTGGCGGAGTCGAGCCTTCCACCGCCAACGCAACGTCTCCAGAGCCCGCGCTCGGTCCACTCCCTTCACCGACGGCGGCTGCCGTCACGCTCGGCGGTTCTTCTACGCGCGCATACACCAACGCCTCGGCCCCCTCGAGCCGAAAGGAATCAGCGGTCACGCCTACCAGTGCGAGCCGAGTGTCCTGCCCCGACTCCTGCGAGAGACGCAGTACGCGTGTATCGGCCACAGACGACTCAAGCGTCCATGTTCCCGATGCGGTGACCTGCTCTCGCACCAGACGCTCCCACGAGCCTTCACCAAATCGGTATCCCAGGCTGACCGACGTTTCACCTGCATTGTAAGCGTGCACAAAGCGCCCCAGAGGAATAGCACCCTGCGCCAGCGCCACGGGGCCTTGCCCGGCAGCCTCGGAGCCGACGCCCGAACCCGCCTCAGCGGTGCCTTCGACGATCGTCCAGGACGGCGTCGCTTCGGACTCAGGCGAGGACTCCTGGCCACAGCTCGACAACGTAGCGACGAGCGTCACCAACACCAGACACGCAAACGGGCTGCGTTGAACAACACCTTCCATCATGTCGGCATCACTCCTCATTCCGTTCATCGGCCAGCGCCGTGCGTCGCAACCATACGCCCGGCATTGTGTCCAGCTGCATGGAACTTCCATCGGGCGCCATCGTCGCCCACCAGGTAGCGGGACCATCGGCCAGCATCACTGCGATGCAAATACGATCATCAACACGTCGACTTACGGTCCACGCCGTCGCCTCGAACGAAGCACCCACCGAAAGCCGTCCGTCGGCGCGAAACTCCATGGCGATCACCCCCGTCGTCACACCGGCGGGAGCATCCACCACCCAGTGCCCCACCAGCGCCGGATCGGGCGTCCACGAGCCTTCCAGCGCAACGGATGATTCACCCACACACCCCTGCGACAACCCGCTCAGGAGCAGGGCGGCGGTCACGCAGCGCATCCGACGAAAAACTCGACGGCGGTCGCTCGCTGACCACGTGGGCCGCGTCACACAAGGCGCCACAGCCTTCGCTGCTGCTTCTGGAAACCTGAACACCATGGCGCGCAGCTTCATCGCCTGCGCCCCTGTGTCAACCTGCAGGTGCACCTCGCTGGTGTTCACACCAGAAAACAGAACGCCCACCGACGGTGCTTCGGTGAATCCACCGACCTGCGGTGTCCAGCTCACCCCGGCGACCGTAGACAGCAAATCGGCCCGGGATCTCGTTGCCGTCCTGCACCCACGCGATCGACCCCTTCAGCAGCGCGGCTTCCTCCTCTCGCACAGAGCTGTCGGCAAAGGCCCACAAATGCTCGGCTATCCTGTTCCATTCATCGCGGTTGACCTCGCACGCGGGAAGCGCCGGATGCACGCCGGCCCACCAGAGCGCCTCATTGGCCATAATGTTGCCCACGCCAGCGACGACCGTCTGGTCCAGTAGCACGGCATGCACCGCGCGACGTGAGCCGCGCGCTCTCGATTGAAGGACGTCACCCGACAGGCGCGTGGGCCAGGGCTCTGGCACTTCGCCGTCAGGACGCAGCGCCGCCTGTAGCTCCTGCCAGGGCCCTGCAAGCAGTCCGCCAAACCGACGAGGGTCAACGAACGAGAGTCGCTCCACCCGTCCGCTTGCAGCGTCCTCTGCTTCGAGCCAGAATCGCACATGGCGCTGTTCGGCTCCGTGAACCCAGCGCCCGGTCATGCCAAAATGCACGGCTAGTCCTTGTTCGCCCAGTTGAATCAGCGTCCACTTGGCAAGACGGCAGACTCTGGTGACCGCACGACCTGTCAGGTCTGCGTACGCCCGCTGCTGGGTCTCCCCGGTGGTCAGCGCGGACCGCCGCCCTGCCAGACGCGGGTCCTGCGCGATTTTTGGGTCCACGACCACAAGGTCCAGTAAAGGGCGGCCCCTCAGGAATCGGTCGGCCTGCCGGGTCATCACCTCGACCTCAGGTAACTCAGGCATGGTGGGCTCCTTTGAATGAGACGATGGAACGATTGCCTCTGGAATGACATCCCTTGTATGCCGACGCGCCGTGATGGATGCACCGTGATGCTTCTGAACC
>Ga0169931_10003705_pt1 | contig 24129 bp, 21 predicted proteins | sample Kivu_15m_20L_FD_129675 | JGI IMG/M metagenome (GOLD analysis project Ga0169931, IMG submission 129675) | Freshwater microbial communities from Lake Kivu, Western Province, Rwanda to study Microbial Dark Matter (Phase II) - Kivu_15m_20L... | ecosystem: Environmental > Aquatic > Freshwater > Lake...
GAGCCCCAATAGCAGCCCCAACTCTTGTTGGGAGTACCAGGAGAGGTGAGGACAATCGCCCGTGGTCCGCGCCATAAGAGATGAAGCGGCGCCGAGCGCCTTGACTCATTGAAAAGGGACCTCAACACATGTCGTACCGTTCCATCTCCGCGGCGATTGCAACCTTCGCGCTGCCCTCTCGCAATGACAGCAAGACTCTGAAGTCCGCGGCGGGCATGACAAACGTCACCCGCTGGACGCCCGCTCGTATTGAAGACAAAGCTCTTGTGCCTTCAAGCGAGACCGTGAGCAAATCCCTCTGGTCGGAAGGCGTACGATGAATACCGAGCCTGTATCGCGAGTCGTGATGTGGTGTATTTTCGTCACTGAGATCGCATGCCTGATACCCATAGGATGGGACCTTCAGCGATCGATACGTGGCGCGTACATGGTAGAGGATATCGGTCTTCTTTTGCTGCTCATTGCGACGATGGCGCTCGCCGGCTGCGCCGTCGCGTTCGTTGCAGCGCGATCGCTTGGAGAGCGCGCGGTCTTTTTGGCATTCCTGGGGATACCGATTTTCGTGTGGGGCTCGATCCAGACCGCTAACCAGATCGAAAGACAGTCGCGGGGTCAACCAACATACAGTCCCCAGTACGATACGAACATCTTCACAACACCGGAGACGAAGGCATTGGGCAGCGCCATCGACAGCAGTGACCTCGAAAAGGTGAAACAGATCCTGCCGACGGTCAAAAACCTGAACCAGCCTCTCGCCGACAACAGAACCATACTTTCGTTCGCTGCTGCGCGGGTCTATTCCCCGATTCCCGCGAGGCTGGAGATCGTGCGGTTGCTGCTGAAGGCCGGCGCAGACCCGAACCCGGCCGGAATCTCCCTTATCGAGCTGGCCATAAGAATGACTGAGGACGATCTGTTACGTATCTTGCTGGAGGCCGGCTCGAATCCCAATGCGCTAGACGCCAAGGGACGTCCGGTCTGGTGGGGAGAGTTCGAAAAAGGATACTGGGAAGAGACGCGCCCTCGGATGTTGCTGGATCATGGCGCGGACGTGAAGCTCCGCGCGGGGCAGCAGGGGCCTTTGTCGGTGGCAGCGGCTGCACGCAGGTGGGACTTGGCCGTCTTGTTGATCGAGCGAGGCGCCGATTGGAAACAAGAAAAATTGGACACGGATCAGTTGGTTTCCGAGAAGGTGCTCGAGGAGTACAAGAAGGCCGAAAGCTCAGGAAACGAGATCTCTAAGAGCCTGCTCAAACTGAAGCAGATGTACGAAGACGCTAAATAGCGCACGAGGGCGATTGCGCCGCGCGACTGCCAGTGGCCATGAACGGGATGGCACGGCCCGAGAAAGGAAGCTCCCTACTTGTCCTACAGTCCCAGAAGCCAATTCCGCTGGCCGCAAGGTGTGCGATGAACACCGAGAATGTCTCGGGAGTGGTGTGGTGCATTTTTATCGCCGAGCTTTTAGGCCTGTTCGCCGTAGGAAAGTACCTAGAACGATCGATGCACGGACCGAGCGGCGGAGGAGGCGTCGGTTCCTGCTTGTTGGTATTTCCGAAGATTGGGCTCCTCGCTTGCGTCCTGATTTTCCTCACAACGGATTCCCCTGAAACACGCACGGTCTGTTTGCAGATCATGGCGATGCCGATTCTGTTTGTGGGTCTGGGCGAGGCGAAGACCTGGGCCGAGCGGCGGTCGTCCGGAATATACGAGACCATGCCCGGAGCGGACCGCTTCACGACACCGGAGACGAAGGCGTTGGGCATTGCAATCTACTCTAGTGACGCCGAACGGGTGAAACAGGTCCTGCCGGCGGTCAACAATCTGAACCAGCCTCTCGCCGACAACACGACCATTCTTTCCTACGCTGTTGGGAACGTTTATTCTCCGATTCCCGCGAGGCTGGAGATCGTGCGGTTGCTTTTGAAGGCCGGCGCCGACCCGAACCCGGCCGGAGTCTCGCTTATCGAGATCGCCATAAGTAAGAGTGACAAGGATCTGTTACTTGTCCTGCTGGAGGCCGGGGCGAACCCCAATGCGCTAGACGACAAGGGACATCCGGTTTGGTGGGGGGAAGTCCAAAAACAATACTGGTACCAGGAGAGCCCTCGGATGTTGCTGGATCATGGTGCGGACGTGAAGCTCCGTGCCGGGCAGCTGGGGCCTGTGTCGGTGGCGGTGGCTGCAGGCAGGTGGGACCTGGCCCGCGCGTTGATCGAGCGAGGCGCTGATTGGAAGCAAGAAAAATTGGACGCGGATCAGTTGGTTTCCGAGAAGGTGCTCCAGGAGTACAAGAATGCCGAAAGCTCGGGAAACGAGATCTCTAGCGATCTGCTCAAGCTGAAGCAGATGTACGAAGACGCGAAATAGCGCACGACCGCGGTTGCGCCTCGCGACTGCCAGTGGCCAAGAACGGGACGGCGAGTCCCAATAGCGGACATTGCCGATTGACGCCCGCGCGTGGATTCATGCAGTTACGATGGCCGAAGTTGTGCATATCCTAATGCATGCTCGACGATGTTCGATTCTCGTTGCGTTCCCTCCGTAAGCATCCGGGCTTTGCCTGGATCGCCGTGATCATTCTTGTTGCCGGGATTTCCGGGGCGACTGTGACGTTCAGTTTCCTGAAGGCCTGGGTCATCGAGCCGATGCCGTTTCCGCGGTCCGAGGAACTGGTCAATCTGCGTACGCTGCGGCCGGATGGTTCCGCGCGCGGAGTATCGGCCGGCGACTTCGCCGATATCCAGCAAGCGGCACTGGGTGAGTTCGCGGTGTTTACGCAGAGCTCGTTTTCGGTGAAGGGCGAAGGCGAGGCCGAGCGGCTGCGCGGTGTTCGGGTGTCGACGAACTTCCTCGACGTGATGGGCGTGAAGCCCTACGCGGGAAGGGCGTTCGAACCGGGCGAAGGCGTGCTCGGGAACCATAAAGTCGCCGTGGTGTCCGAATCGTTTTCGAAGACGCACGGCGTCGGTCCGGGGGCGGAGGTCAAGTTGAATGGCGAGAAGTATGCGATCGTCGGCGTATTGCCGGAGTCGTTCCAATTTACGACGATCGGTGGCGTCGATGTGATGGCTCCCCTGGCTTTGCCGGAGCAGGAGCGTAGAAACAGGACGAATCGATACTTGTCGGCGATTGGGCGGGTTAGAGCCGGAGCCATCGATCGGCTGAACGGGAACTTGCGCGAAGTCTCCGAGCGCCTGGCGGCGGAAAACCCGGACTCCAACCGCGCAATGATTGTGATGGCCGAGCCGTACACCGAAGAGGTCGCGCGGCACACGGGCCGGCCAATCCTGTTCACGATGTTCGCGGTCACGCTCGCGCTTTTGTTGATCGCGTGCTCGAACGTCGCGAATCTGTTGTTGGTTCGCGCGTTCGACCGCCAGCGCATGACGGCGATTCAACTCTCGCTGGGCGCGACGCCGGGGCGGATCGCCCGGCACGTGCTCATCGAAACGGTGATCGTCTTCGTGGTTGCGGGCGGGCTCTCGATACTGGCGGCGGCCTGGTTGTCGGAGTTGTTGACGGGGTTGATCCCGGTCGAAAGCCACGAGTACATTCCCAATCGCGGCCAAGCACCGATTGATCGAGAAGTGATGGCGTTTTCGCTCGCGTTATCGGCGCTCACGGCACTGCTCTTTGGTCTGGCGCCGGCCATCGAAGCGGCGCGCGTGAACATTTCGACGGTACTCAAGGAGGCCGGTTCGGCGCTGTCGCACGCTCGGCGGCGGGGACGTTTGCAGAACGGACTAGTGGTCGCGCAAATACTCATCGCGTCGGTGTTGCTGATCGCGACCGGCTTGCTTGTGCAAAGCTTTCGCGCGATTTGGGATGTGCCGCCCGGCTTCGATCCGGCCGGCCTGACGACATTCACGATCAACCTCGACGCGCAGAACTATCCGGATGCGGCAACGCGGCGCGCTTACTTTCGAAAGGTGGAAGAAGCGATTGGAATGCCGTTCGCGGGCGCGCGATATCTACCGTTCGGTTACGACACCAGCGGCGCGTCCTATTCGGTGCAGGGTCGCGAGCGGCGCGATACACGCTTCAATGCCATCTTCCCCGCCTATTTTCAAAACATGCGTCTTCCGCTGCTGCGAGGCCGCGAGTTTACGGCCTCCGATCGGGAGGACGGCAAGCCGGTTGCGGTGATCAGTGAAGGGTTGGCGAAGCGGGAGTTCGGCGGAGCCGATGCGATCGGCCGGGAAATTCGTTACCGGCGGGCCGGAGTTGAAGTCGCCGCGGAGATCGTCGGCGTTAGCGCAAACGCGCTCAATAATTTTGGCGACGATCTGGCGTATCCGGCGCTCTATGTTCCATTCGCACAGGCGCCGCAGGATATTGCAGTCTTCGCGGTGCGTGGTTCGCTGACTTCGGTCGCGGAAATTCGAAGACGGATACACACCATCGATCCGACGCAACCCGTATGGCGGGTGCGGACGATGGAGGAGTGGATGCGATTGCAGTCGGCGCCTTACGACATCAGCGGGCGGATGCTAACCGGGTTTGGATTGCTCGCGCTGGGCATCGCGGCGGCGGGGCTCTACAGCGTGATCGCATTTTCGGCGGCGCGAAGAACGCGCGAGTTTGGTATTCGATCGGCGCTCGGCGCCACACGCGGCGACATCCTGCGGCTGGTGGCTGGAGGAGCGGCGCGGTTGGCGTGCTTCGGACTGCTTCCGGGTATCGCGGCGTCGTTTGGCGTCGGCAAGATATTGAGCGGTGTGATCCCCGGATTCGGCTCGCCGGACCTGCGCGTGTACCCCGTGATTATTGTCGCGCTGGCGCTGACGATGGCGCCCGCAGCACTGGCGCCGGCCTGGCGCGCGGCGCGCGTGGACCCGTTGCGGGCGCTGCGGTGGGAGTAAGAGCGATTTCGGCCCTCGGAGGAGCGCGCGTAACGGGCCCATCCGGAGAACCAGGCCGGTATTTCCCGCGATGTGCCACCACGCAAGCCGAGGGATAAACGATCTGCCCTTGCAGGACTACCGCGAGGCCGCCGTTCGACCGAAGAGATCCGCTGAGTTCGAGTCGATGGGCTAATAGAAGCCAGGAAACTGTCGATATATAAATCAGCAAGTAGCTACTGATGGTACTGCTACTGCTAGTGCGGATTTTGATACAATGTTGAGGCCCATGAGACAAATCGTTGTCGCTTCGGCTGTTCCGGGAGGATCGGAATGATGAAGTTCTCGAATGAACTCGCTAAGTTGGATTGCGCGGTTGCATTGGAGCGCCTCGGAGGCGACGAGGAACTCCTGCGGGAAGTGGCAAAGCTTTTCCTCGACGAATACCCGATGTTGATGAATGAGATCCGATCGGCGGCGGTCGAGCGCGACGCCAGTGCGATGGAACGCGCGGCGCACAGCATGAAGGGTTCGGTATCAAATTTCGGCACCGAGCGCGTTTACGACGCCGCATACGCTTTGGAGCGGATGGGGCGGGCGGGCGATCTTTCGACCGCCGCTGAGTATATTGAGAAACTGGAATCGGCGCTCGCCTACATTCATCCGGCGCTGGTTGAATTAGCCGAAAACTAAGGGCTTTCGACGTCGCTCTGCTATGATGAGATCTTCGCCTGTATGGATCTCAAGGAAATCGTTTGTGCGCATAGTCCGGATTCCGACGATGCGTATATGTTCTACGGCTTGGCAACGCGAAAGGTTCGTTCCAAGACTCTCAACTTCCGGCATCAGCTAGAAGACATTCAATCGCTCAATCGCCGCGCCATGAATGGCGAGTATGAGCTCACAGCCATTTCGTATCACGCCTACCCCTACGTCGCCGACAAATACTACGTCATGGCAAGTGGGTCGAGCGTAGGCGATGGATACGGCCCAATGCTGGTAGCGACGCATATGATGGGCGTCGACGAGATCAAAGGCAAGCGCATCGCAATCCCTGGCCGGTTGACGACCGCGTTTCTCACGCTGAACATCCTGCAGCCGGATTTCATTCCGGTCGAAGTGCCGTTCGACAAGATTCTGGACGCGGTCAAGGACGGCGCGGCCGATGTCGGCCTGGTGATTCACGAAGCGCAGTTGACCTATTCGCGCACCGGATTCCACAACATTCTCGATCTGGGCAAGTGGTTTAAGAAAACCTACGACATGCCGCTGCCGCTCGGCTGCAACGTACTGCGCAGGAACCTGGAGCCGGAAGTGCGCACCGAAGCGTGCCGGATGATGCGTGAAAGCATTCAGTATTCGCTCGACAACCACGACGAAGCGTTGCAGTATGCCATGCAGTTCGCGCGCGACATGGAGCCCGAACTCGCGGCGAAGTTCGTCGGCATGTACGTGAACCACTACACGGTCGACTGCGGCGAGATCATTCCTCGCGCGGCACAGAAGTTGCTGGACATGGGTCACGAGATCGGTCTGATCAAGAATCGCGTTGAACTCGAGATCGTTCGGTAGACCTTTTGGCGGCGGGCCGCGTCGTATAGTCATGCGAGTGCTGCTTGCCGCTGTCGCGGCGTTCTCATTAATCGCGCAGGAACAGGACGCCAAGGCGCGGATGAAGGCCGTCGTAGCGTTGATCGAGACGGGTGGGCCGCAAAGTCTGGACGCGTTGACGCCGTACCTGGCCGATCCCGACGCGGGTGTGCAGAAGACGGCGGTCGATGGGCTGGTCAACTTCTACTTTCCCGGCTACTTTAAGTCAGGCTGGCGCGGGCGGATTCAAAAAGCCACGGGCGCGGTGACCGATCGGTTCACGGGCGGCGACGATCCCGTCGTGCCTTCCTACGTCACCGTGCGGCCGGAGATTATCGGCGGGATTGCGAAGGTCGCCGCGGAGACTTCGTCGATGGAGACGAAGGCGGCGGCGTGCCGGGCATTGGGCGTGCTGCGCGCGGGCGCGGCGTCGGAGACGCTGCTGGGCGCGCTGGCGACAAAGAACACGGCGGTGCTCTACGAAGTCATGACGGCGTTTGAGAAGATCCGCAATCCGGCGGTGGCGCCGAAGTTGTTCTACTTGTTGCGCGATCCGGACGAGAAGGTACAGATCGCGGCGATTCAGACTGTGTCGCTGCTGGGCAACAAAGAGGCGATCGCGCCCTTGCGCGAGGCATGGACTCGCACCAAAAGCGATCGTGTCCGGCGGGCGCTGATGGAGGCGTTTGCGCTGCTGCCCGACGAGAGCAATCGCGCGCTATTCGATCAGCACGTGATGGCGAACGACGACTTGCTGCGCGCCGGCGCGGCCGAGGGACTCGGACGGTTAAAGGCGAAGGACGACCTGGCGCGACTCAAGACGCTGTTTGAGGGCGAGCGAAAGATCCGTCCACGATTGTCGCTGGCTTATGCCGTCGTGAACCTGGGCCAGACCGAGATCAGCGAACTGAGCCCCTTGCAATATTTGATCAACACGCTGAATCACAAGGCCTGGCGCGGCGTGGCGCTTGGGTTTATGAAAGAGTTGTCGCGCGACGCGAGCGTCCGGTTCGCGGTGCACAGCGCGGCTTTGCAGGCGACGCGGGACGAGAAGCTTGGCATCGCCGAAATCCTGGGCCACGCGGGCGCGAAGGACTCGATCGAAGTATTGGAAGCGTTGTCGAAGGACAAAGACACCGAGGTTTCGGCCGAGGCGTTGCGCGCGTTGCGAGTGTTGCGCGCACAGTTGTAGGGCGCTGTTGAAAAGCTGAGAATTTCGCCGATTTGCGCGGCGGCGCTGGACACGCTATCGTTTGAGATCGTATGGCGCAGCACTCCGACCTCGTAATGCAGAAGGGCCTTCCGGTCAATATCGAGGCGGAGAAGTATGTACTGGGCGCGGTGCTGCTGGATTCGTCGACGTTTCTCAACGTTGCCAGCATGGTGCAGGCGACCGATTTCAGCCTGCAATCGCACCAGTTGATCTTCACGCGCATGCAGCAATTGTTCGAGCGCGGCGAGAAGGTCGACCGGGTGACGCTGGCCAATGAACTGATGAAGTTCAACGAGCTGGATTCGGTCGGCGGCTTGACGTATCTGGTTACGCTCGACGACGGCTTGCCACAGCTTTACAACCTGGAAAGCTACGCCAAGATCGTCAAGGACAAGGCGACGCTGCGGCACATCATCTTCACCTCGCAAGCATTGATCGACCGCTGCGTGAACGGAGCCGACGAGCCGCATGAAATTCTCGCCGCGGCCGAAGAAGACCTGATGCGGCTGGGTGAGGCGCAGATTTCGAATTCGCTAATGACGCCGAAGGAGGTCATCGAGACGTTCGATGGCGGCATCAACGCGTTCCTCGATCCGACCAAGCGCGTGCGCGGCACTTCGACGGGTTTTGTGAAGCTCGATGAAATGACGGGCGGATTCCGGCCGGGCGAGTTGATCATCCTCGCGGCGCGGCCCGCAATGGGCAAAACAGCGCTGGCGTTGAACGTCGGCCAGTATGTGGCGATGAATCCGGCGCAGCCGAAGGCCGTGGCGGTGTTCTCGCTCGAAATGTCCAACGAGTCGCTGCTGACGCGTATGATTTGCGCGCAAGGGCGCGTTTCACAGACGAAATTCCGCGAGGGCTATTTGAACGGCGACGAGCGGCGCATGCTGCAGAAGGCGACGATGGATCTGGCGCGCGCGCCGATCTTTATCGACGACTCCTCGAACATCACGCTCATCGACATTCACGCCAAGTTGCGGCGCATTGCGCGCGAGCACGAGTTGGGCCTCGTCATCGTCGACTACCTCCAACTGATGAGTACGCCGGGGCGCAGCGAGAACCGTACGCAGGAAGTGAGCGCGTTGTCGCGCGGATTGAAGCTGCTGTCGAAGGAACTGAAGTGTCCGTTCTTCGTGCTAAGCCAGTTGAGCCGCGCGCCGGAAACGCGGCCCGGCGATCATCGCCCGCAGTTGAGCGATCTGCGCGAATCGGGATCGATCGAACAGGACGCCGACATGGTGATGTTCGTGTTCCGCGAAGAGTATTACAAGCGATTCGACGCGAACCTGCACGGCAAGGCCGAGCTCATTCTGGCCAAGCAGCGTAATGGACCGACAGGGACCGTGAAACTGGCGTTTTTGCACGAGTTCACGAAGTTTGAGAACTTGCTGGAAGAGATGCCGGCGGGGCCGGAGAATTAGTCGCTACTCTACGGCCCGCCCGGATGATTACAACCGCGCCAGCCGCTGCCACACCCAGTCCAAATAACGGTTCGCTTCGACGCGCGTCATCACCGTATGTGGGCCACCGGCTGATTCCACCAGCGTAGTCTTGCCGCCCGCCGACACGGCAACCTCGCCGCGCTGTCCTTCATGCAAACCGCCATCGGCCAGATGCGCCAGCACATTTGGATCGTGAAGTGGACCGGAATGATGCCCCCAACGCGCGCGCGAATACTCGCCATACCGATCGAGCACGGGCGCAACCGCGCGGCCAACTCGCCCCTCCAGGCCGCCCAGCCGCTCACGCGAGACCAGCGTCTGGTGCGACACATCGAGCGGCATCACCGTAACCGGAATCCCCGAAGAGAATACGGCACGCGCCGCCTCCGGGTCGGTGTGGATGTTGAACTCGGCATCCGGCACGACGTTGCCTTGCGAGTGCACAACCCGGCTCGGCGTGGAAAACGAATGCGTGCCAAAGCCGCCGCCCATCAGTACGATTCGATCGATCGACGCCGCGGCGTCCGGCCGCTCGCGCAACAGTCCGGCGACGTTCGTAAGCGGCCCCAGACACGCCAGCGTGTAACGAGACCGCATCCCGCCGAGAAACGAAATCGCGGCGGACGGCTTCGCGCCGAACGGCGCCTCGGGCCAGTCGCAACCCCCAAGGCCATCTTCACCGTGTACATGCCGCGCGCTGGCATCCAACGCGCTCTCCGCGCCCATATACACCGGCACGTCGTCGCGGCCGGCCATTGCCAAGATCCGCAGCGCATTCCGCGTCGTTGCCGCCAGCGACACATTGCCGCCCACCGTCGTGATGCCAGCGATGTCGAAACCGGGCTCGGCGAGCGCGGCAAGAATCGCTACCATGTCGTCGACGCCCGGATCGGTGTCGATGACGATCCGCATCAGATCGCCCCGCAATCCTTGGCGCGCTGCAAAAACGCACGCAGCCCGCGCACCGTCGAAGCGTCGTCGAACTGCCGCTGCATGCGCACCGCTTGCTCCGCCGCCGCTTCGTAGTTAGCCAGCCGCGCCACCATCGCCGGCGCCTCTTTTTCATAGAAGCCGTAGTTCGTCGCGTACCGCGAAACCAACTGCGCCGGATGCAGATCCCAGCCTTGATAGAAGCCCTCGGAAAGCGACAACAGAATCTCGTCGCGATGCTGCTGCCACGCCGCGATCACCGGCGCACGCTCCTCGCCGACCGGCAGAATCTTTGTCGGCCCGTCCACCACATCCACCTCCGACCCCGCGAACGCCATCGCCATTTGCACCCGCGCCTGCACACACGCCGGATGATGCAGCCGCTGAAACGGCGCGGCGACTCCCAACGACGCCAGCAAATCGTACGGCCCTAAGTGAACGCCGAGCAGTTTTCCGCCCGCCGCGTCCAGCAACTCGCGCAGCCGCCCCATAATCGGCGGCGTCTCGACCAGCGCCTCGATCCACGCACGCCCGCGCAACTCCAGCGCCAGCGCGGCTACTTCTTCCGGGCGCTCGACCTTTGGTAGCGTCACGCGAAAATTGCCTGGCAGCTTATAGCTGACCGTCTGCAGAAACGCCCGCAACGTTTTCAACGCACGATCGCGCGTCGGCCCGTGCAGCGGCCGGATTCGAATGCCGAGAAACGGCGGCAGCGTCCCGTCCTCGGCGCCTTGCCGCACCGCGTTGGCAACCGCCTGCACATGCCCATCTTCCTCGTCTTCACTGCGCATTCCGTAGCCGTCTTCGAAGTCGATCCGATAGTCTTCCACCGGCTCCCGGCGCAGCTTCTCACGCACGCGTTCGATCACGCCGGCGGAGCAATCGAGTTCCTCGGCCGACGGCGCCCAGCGATCCATCGTCGCAAGGGCGATCCGCCCCAGCTTCGCCGCCGTATCGGACTTGAAAAGATGCGCGCCGCCATAAACGACATGCACCGGCTGCCTTCGCGTCATGATCGCACCGCCGCCGGGAGCGGATACTGCAACGACTCGCGCAGCCACTCGGCGTTCTCGCGCACCGCGCCGCGCAACGTATCGACCAGCCCCGCGCGCTTCTCAAACAGCCGGTAGCCCTCGCGCGGCCGCAAATAGCCGCGGGCTTCCGGATGCCGTTCGAACAGAACGTCGCCCATCTCCGCGTGCAGCCGCTCGAACTTCGCGCGACGGTCCAGCAGCGCCTTCACCAGAAACGGAATGACCATCGAGTAGTCTCCCTGCATCGATTCGGTCGACTGCACATAGGTATCGCGATCGACCTTGCCCCACGTCACCGCTTCGGCCGGCGGACACGAACTCAGCGATCCGTCCGTCACCGGCGCCGTCGTAATCTGCACATCAAACTCGTACCCGCGTACGTTCGGCAATCCAAGCACCTGCCCCAACGCCGGCTCCGGCTGCAGGTTGTAGTTCTTCGGCACGCCGCCACCGAGCATGAACGTCGCCAGCGCTTTCGAATCGCTCTCAAACAAGCCCCAGTGATGATACGCGCACGCTTCGAAAACTTCGGCGTGAATGTCGAGATCGAACGCGTACTCCGGCAAAAGTCCGGCTTCCTTCATCGCCCACAGCTTCATCGAATTCAAGAACACCGAGCCGTCGCCCGGCGCTCCAACGAACACTGGAATCGCCATCTTCCAGCACGTCGCCAGCAGTCCCGGTTCCACCTGCATGCCCGCTTCCTGCGCCGCGTACCAACGCCCCAGCAGATGCCGCATCTCGGTACCGGTCATCTTGCGTTGAAACTCGGGCCGCAGCAACATCGCCGTCAGGAAACGGTCCTGATCGAGCAGCACGTCTTCGTCGAACGCCATATCGGTCACGCGAATTGTGCGCTCATCGCGCAGCGCGCCGTCGTCGCCGAAAATCGGCACTTCGAAAACCGGATCGCGCCTGCCTTCGAGCGAACGGTGCCCGTCGTGATAACAGACCGCGTCCGTCGTCGACAAGTACGCCACCCAACCCGTTTCCAGCAATGGCAGGAGCCAGGTTTGATGTTGGCCGGAAACCGTCACCGGCCCAGCGATCGCAATCGTCAGCGGACAACCCATGCCGATCGCACGATCGAGAATCGTATACACGCGCCGCAAATACGCGCCGCCAAACGCCGGCAGGCAATGCCGGAACAGTTCATCGAGCGAGTTGACTTCGTCGACCCGCTTCACCCGCACCGTTCGGCGGTGCCCGTTCTCACATGGATTCATTCAACTCCTATTGTCCACCGTGCGGCGAGGTCCACGTGACCTGCTCGCGCGTCGCGGCAGGAGTTCTGTCCGAGATGCGGGCTAACCCAACCCTTCGCGTATCCGGCGCGCGACAGCCGGGCCAACTTCCGTCGCGAGTTGCTCCGAGCCGGCCGTGCGAACCCGTTCCACGCTACCGAACTTCTGCAACAGTTTCTCCACCGTCTTCGGCCCGACGCCCTCGATCTGCAACAGCTCCGACTTCAGCCGGCTCGAATCGCGCCGGTTTCGATGGAACGTCACCGCAAACCGGTGCGCCTCGTCACGAACCGTCTGCACGAGGTGCAGCACGGGATGGAATCGGTCGAGCACAATCGGCTCATCCTCGGCGCCGTAGACGTAGATCCACTCCTCGCGTTTGGCGATCGACGCCAAAGGCTGATCGGTAATGCCGATCGCCTCCAACGCCGCCGCGGCGGCATGCAGTTGCCCAAGTCCGCCGTCGATCAGCACCAGCCCCGGCCGCTTGCCGCCTTCATCGCGGATGCGCGAGTACCGGCGCGTAACGACCTCCGCCATCGAAGCGAAATCATCATTGCCTTCCACCGTTTTGATGATGAACTTGCGGTAGTCCGACTTCTTCATTCGCCCGTCTTCCCACACCACCATCGAAGCGACTTTATCGGTCCCCTGCACGTGCGAGATATCGAAACACTCAATACGCGGCGGGTTCAGCGGCACACCGATCGCATCTTCGAACGCGCCGAGAATCGCCTTCGACGACGGCTTCAACACACGGAAGCGCGCATCGAAGCAGTGCTTCGCATTGGTCTCGACCAAATCGTAGAGCGCCTTCTTGGCGCCACGCTGCGGCGTGTGAATCTCGACGTTCCGCCCGCGCTTTTCGGTCAGCAACAGCTCCAGCGCTTCGCGGTCCTCGAACTCGGCGGGCACGTGGATGATCGACGGCACGTATTGCTGATCGAGGTAGACCTGCTTGATCAGCGCGGCCATGAACTCGGCCGGTTGAAACTCGATCTGGTCTTCCCAGTAAAACTCGCGGCGGTCGACGATCCGGCCGTTGCGCAAGTGAAACAGGTTCACGGCAATCAGCGGCGGTTCGGCGTAGTAGGCAAAGATGTCGATGTCGTCGCCCGACGCCGCCGCCATCTTTTGCCGCTCGTCGATCTCTTCGACTGTTACCAAAACGTCGCGCAGCGCCGCGGCTTCTTCGAAGCGCAGTTCTTCGGCCGCCGCCGCGATTCGCCCTCGGATCTCGCGCGACAGATCCTTCAACTTGCCTTCGAGAAACAGCCGGACGTTTCGGACCTGCTCGGCGTAGGCGTCATCCGTGGTCAACCCCGCAGCACACGGGCCCAAGCAGCGGTGGATGTGATACTGCAAACACGGGTTCGGGTGCAGGCGCGTGAGGTCGACCTTGCATGACGGGATCTTGAAATGCCGGTGGATGAAATCGACCAGCCGGTGTGCCAGATTGCCCGGAAAATAGGGGCCGAAGTACGTGCCGCCGTCCTTGCGCAGGCGGCGCGTGACGAACACGCGCGGGAACTTCTCGCCCGTGAGTTTGATGTACGGATACGTCTTGTCGTCGCGCAGCAGGATGTTGAAGCGCGGCTTGTACTGCTTGATCAGATTGTTCTCAAGCGCCAGCGCTTCTTTCTCGTTGTCGACGAGAATGTAGTCGATGTCGCGCGCCTCCGACATCAACGTGCCGGTCTTGGAATCGGTGAGGCTGTCGTCGGAGAAGTAGTTCCGCACGCGCGCGCGCAGACTCTTGGCTTTGCCGACGTAGATGACCTCGGCGTGCTCGTTCTTGTACAGGTAGACGCCCGGCAACAACGGTAACTGCGAGACTTTGTCCTTCAATTCCATGCGGGGGCTATACTCAAATTGTGGCACGCGGCATTTGGATTCTCGCTCTTTCTTGCGCGGCGCTTTTCGCGCAGGCGCAGCAGCAGCAGGAACCGCCCGAAGAAGACGCGACCCTGATCGAAAAGAAGGAATACACCTTCAATCCGCTGCAAGCCGAGAGCGAGATCAAGATCGGCAAGTTCTACATGAAGAAGGCGTCCTACAAGGCGGCTATTCAGCGCTTCAGCGAGGCGACGAAGTGGAATCCGAACTCGCCCGACGCGTGGCTGGCACTTGGCGAAGCGTACGAGAAGGCGAAGGACGCGAAGAACGCGAAGCAGGCATTCGCCAAGTACATCGAGCTCGCCCCGGACGCCAAGAACGCCGGCGCGATCAAGAAGAAATTGTAGATTGGGCCTAACCGTTTTCGCGGAGGCTCGTCCAACCGCCATGCGACTCCTTGCCCTCGTTCTCATCGCATTGCTACTGCCGGCCTTCGGTCAAGTGCGCAAGACACGCCGCTCCACGCGCGCCCACGTCATCAAGCGCCAGGTGCACAAGCGGCACCGGCCCGCGCCGATGAAACGGCAGATGATCCGCCGCCTGCCGCGCGCTACTTACGGTACGTGGGTGTAATCTTCAGATTCCGAAACGCACCCGTTTCGTTGAAGGACCCCAAGCCGATCTTGCCGTGTTTCAACGAGAGATCGACAGCCCGCATGGCGCCCGAAGTCTTCCCGTCGGCGTGACAGACGACCTCGCCGGTCTTGCCGTTCCAGGTCACCTGCACGCGTGTCCATTCGGTCGTCGGCAACACGCCCGGGCCGCCTTCGAGCGGACTGATCCGCACCCGTTCGCCGCCGAAGACGTGAAAGATGCCGTTGTGCACGGGCTGCCTGGCGGGGTCGTCGACCGAGATGTGGACGTAGTTGTAGTGCGATTCGTCCTGATAGGCGACAACGAGCAGCAGCGACTTCCCGTAGCGCTTTACATCGACTTCGATCGTCACGGCGTCGTAGGGGCCGTCATCCAAGATCGCGAACTGATGCGGCCGGCGCGGGGTGCCGGGCTCGCTCTTAACGGCGAGTTCGAGCGTGTCGGTGCTGGCCTTCCAATCGGCCGCGTTGCGGACCGACCACTGCCGGCCTAGGGCGGTGATCGTGTCACCGGCTAGCATTGCAACGGAAGAAAGAAGAAACGCGGCGATTCGCGGCATGAATCAATCGTAGCGCTACCACCAACAATGCCGCCAACACCGCCCGTCGCTCTCGACAAAGCCTACAGTCTCGCGCTCTGGCTGATCGCCAAGACCGAAGCCATGCCCCGCTCCCACCGATTCACTCTCGGCGGCCGCATCTATGAACACTCGCTCGATCTCGTCGGCGCACTTACCCAAGCCACCTTCACTCGCAACAAGACGGCAGCCCTCGAAACCGCCGGCGACCGAGTCAACGGACTCCGCATCCTCCTGCGGCTCGCGAAAGACCTGCACCTCTTCGCCTTCGACCCCTACATCCACGCCACCGCCCGGTTGGACGAAATCGGCCGTATGATCGGCGGCTGGCGGAAGTCGCAATGAGCCCGCCCTGGCCCAAACTCACCGCGGCGCAGAACCTCTTCGACGCCGCGCACCGGGCCGCCGCCGGCAAACACGCACGGCCCGATGTCGCCACGTTCCTCGCCAACCTCGAACCCGAACTCTTCCGCTTGCGGCGCGAACTCATGGGCAACATTTACCGGCCGGGCAGCTACCGAACCTTCCGCATCGCCGACCCCAAACCACGGCTCATCTCCGCCGCCCCGTTCCGCGACCGCGTCGTCCACCACGCACTTACCAACATCATCGAGCCCCGCTTCGAACGACGCTTCGTCCCCTTCTCATTCGCCTGCCGTAAGGGCTTCGGCGCCCACAAGGCGCTCACGCTCGCCCGCGATGCGTGCGCGAAGTACCCATGTGTCCTGAAGCTCGACATCCGAAAGTACTTCCAATCCATTGACCATCTCCTGTTGAAGGATCGCCTCGCGCGCGTCATCGATTGTCCAGACACCTTACACCTCATCGATCTGATCCTCGCGAGTTCCATCCAAAGCGACGACCGAGTCGAGTACTTCCCCGGTGATGGTCTCTTCACGCCAATCGAACGCCCGCGCGGTCTCCCGCTGGGCAACCAAACCTCGCAGTTCTTCGCCAACGTCTACCTCGATCCCATGGACCAGATGATCGTTCGCAACCTCCGCCCCGGCGCCTACGCGCGCTACGTCGATGACTTCCTGCTCTTCGCCAACAGCAAGGAGCAACTCCACGATATGCACGGCCAGATCCGCGAATTTCTCTACCGCTACCGGTTGACGCTCCACCCCGGCAAGAGCCGTGTTTACTGGTGCCGCGATGGCTTCCCGTTCCTCGGCTTCCGTCTCTTCCCCACGCACGCGCGCCTGGTCCGGCCCAACGTCGTCCGCTTCCGCCGCAGGCTGGGCCAATTGCAAGAGGATTACCACGCCGGCCTCATCGACAAGGAAACCGTCAATCAATCCGTCTTTGCCTGGATCGGCCACGCGATGCATGGCGACACGTGGCGGCTGCGCGAGCAGATCTTCGATGCGTTTCCGTTTCTTGCCGGCGTGTTCAAGAAGGAATAGCGCGGCCCTGGCCGCGAGCTTTGCCCAAGACCAGGACCTGTTTTTGTTTGACGCCGGTTGCCCCGCGTCTGGACCGCGGCCCGGAAATGGAAAAGCACGCTCCCGGCAATTCCTCGACGGGACTCTCGCGGCGGGCTGTTACACCCGTTCCATATCCCCCGGCCAGCCGGAACCCCAGATTGTTGTTCTGTTCGTCCGATTGATTGTTGTTGCGATACGACGAGCGCGCGTTCCTTCGATTGTTGTTGAACGAACCGCCCCGCCACACGTTACGACCGCGTTCCGGTTTTGAGTGTAGCACCAAAAAATTTTCTCCGAGGGGGCAAACGCCCCCTCGGCTCCCCCTGCGGGCATCTTCGGCAGCTCGTCAAGAAGAAAAGGGAAAAAAATCAAGGGATTCCCCCGGCCAGCCGGAACCCCAGATTGTAGTTCTGAGCGTCCGATAGATAGTTGTAGCGAGACGACGAGCGCGCGAGCCTTCGAAAGTTGAAGAACGAACCGCCCCGCCACACGTACGCGTCGCCCACTTTCGATCCCGTCCACTCCAGTACATTGCCTATCATGTCACAGGGGCCGTCCGCCGGATAAAGCCCAACCGGTGTCGGATGGCCGATACTACTGTCTGTGTAATTCGCCCGCGACGGATCGATGTCATCGTTCCCCCAGGGATATTTTGTCCCGTCCGGACCGCGCGCCGCCCGCTCCCACTCCTCCTCGGTCGGCAGCCGCCCGCCCGCAAACTCGCAATAGTCCGAAGCCTGGTGCCACGTCACACCCACGACCGGCCAGTTCGGATGGTCTTGTTGCTCGATCCATCTCGCAGGTTCCCGATTCGGCGTTTTACCGTCTTCGACAAAGACCGCGTACTCGGCCACGGTCACCGGATACTTGCCGATCCGGAACGCCGGCACTTGCACCTTGCGCACCGGTTCGTCGTCGTACGCTTCTTTGTCGTAGTTCCGGGCCTTCGGGTCCTTCGATTGCGCCCCGATCCAGTAGTTTTTCGACTCCGGGATCTCGACCCAATTCGGTTTCAGCAATCGGGTGTCGCCGGCTTGGCCCAGCGCCTCCGCCGCCGCCAAACGATCCTTAAACGGCACGCTCTCCGATTTCTCCGGGTCGAAGATATCCATCACCAGCGCCAACGACTCCCCATACCGCGGATCGGACACAGTGTAGCCCACCAGATCCGGCAACAGCGCGCCGATCAGCCCAACGCACCGCGCCCGCGCCGCCAAGTCTGGGCGATTACCCATCTTGTCCAGGACCTTCCCGACGAACGCCTCGACCTTCTGCGCGCCCGCGCCATAAAGCAGCCCACCATACAGCAGAACGGACTCGCGCCACTCGGGCTTATAGACTTTGGAATCGCCGTTCAGCAACAGTGCGTACTGATTCGCGTCCGTCCAGCCATTAATCTCCGCCGCCGCCAGATACTCCTGAAACGTCAAATGCCAAAACGCGATGTTCTTGCCCCGGCTCACAACGATGCCGCTATCCAACTGTTCGGTCAGCAGGAATCGCTTCGCCTCGTCGCGGCTGTTGAACGGCGGAGTTAGCCGATCGACAGCCCATTCCAACGGCGCCTCCTTCTGGCGGCCGTCGGGATGATTCTGCATCGCCAACGCCAACGCGCGCAGCCGCCGCAAGCACTCGTCTCCCGGCATGCGGCCCGGCTTGGCCCGCTGCTTCGACGGCCACTCCAAAATCGATGCGTACAGTTCTACTCGTCTCTCCGGCAACGTCACGCCGCTGTGCTGCAGCACCGCAAGCGCCGTCAACATCACCGGATTCCGCGTCATCTTGCGGATCTCCCGCCGCCCGTCGACCGCCGCCTCCAACGCCATCCGGAAACCGCTTTCTCTCTTCTCGTCATCCTCATAGAGATGCTTCGCCAACTTCGCCAGGAACCAGCGGATCGCTTCCGGTTCCAAGTCGTCGATCCGCGCTTCGTCGAACCCCTGGATCGGTGTCTTCCCCTGGGGCCGCGACGTGACCACGAACCGGCACTTATCGAAAGCCGCCGCTGCATTAAAAATCAAAGTCGCCATCCGTTCGCGCGAGGGCTCGTCCGGCGTCTCATCCATGCCGTCGATCAGCACCTGACACCCGCCGCTCTGTAAGCGCGCGCGGAAGTAGTCCGCATCCAATCCGCGATTATTTTCGGCGCACTGCGTGCCCAGAAACAGCGGGATCCACTCCGGCGAGTACGCCTCCGCCGGTACCGGTTTGTCGTGCGGCTGCGCGACGTACTTCGACAAAGCCGCCGCCCCGATGAGCACCGGCAGCGGAACGCTTTCTTTCCAGTCCCGGCACGATTCATAGGCCACCCGCCTTAGAAACGTGCTCTTGCCCGCTCCCGGATCGCCCACGATCAGAAGCTTCCGGCTCGCGGCAATCGCTTCCCGCAGCGGAACCGAGGCCCGTTCACCGGGTTTCCCGTCCACGCTCCGCGAAGGCGTCGCGAGCGGAATGTAGTACTCCTCAATCGAGAGCTCGATCACCTTGTTTTCGCCGGTCTTCAAACCCTGCGGGTAGATTTTCGAGACCTCGCTCAGCAACTTCTCCACGTATCGCGCCGGATCGGCCGTTGGCTTCAATGGCTCCCGAACCGTCGCGGTTTTGCGAAACGCCGCAAAGTTCGCCGGTTCATTGATGATCCACTTATCCCCGTTCGGCGAGCACCGCGTCTCACCAATCCAACGCTTATCGCCTGGATCATACCGGCGTGTCCAGCGATCGATGCCGTTCGCCGACACCCGCACGCATTGATACTGGTTCGGGATTTCCTGTTCCTTTGGCCGCTTGTTTTCTATCAACGCGGCGCTGCCCGTCGAGAGCACGGGCAAGTGTCCCAGCCGGGCCGATTTCCCGTTATGCGTGTGCCCGTGCAGCAACAGATCGAGCGACCCGCCGAGTATCCGCTGTAGGTCATCGGCGTCGCGCAGGTTCTCGTCGTCGTCCTTCGCGCCCCGGACTGCGTTGTGATGGACCATCCCCAACACAAACCAATCGTCGCGCGGGTACGATTCCAACTTGGACTTGAACCACCGTAGTTGATCTTCGCCGACATGCCCGAAGTGCGTCTTGGGCAAATGGCTCTCCACCATTGTCGAATTCAAGCCCGCGACAACCATGCGCAGTTCGGGCATTTCCCACAACGTGTATGGCTGCGTCTCTTTGAACGCTATTCCAGACTCGTCCTTGTAGAAGTCGTCGAACATCTTCGCGTAGTGTTTCCACTTCGGCCAATAGGGTGGCACGGGTTCGGCCTCGTCGCCTTTGCACGTCGCAAAGTAGCCTTCACAGGTGGCGCGATTGATGTCGTGGTTGCCCGGCACAATCGCCACATGCGCGCGCGGAATGTTAAGGTGCTTTGAAAGCCGGTCGAGCAGTTCGTACACATCGTCGAACTCGCTCTTGCGGCCCCACTCCGCCAGATCGCCGGTCAGCACAATCGCATCCGGAGCGACGCCGTGATCTTTCCGCAGCGAGTCGAGATCGATCTTCAATCGCTCGATCAGCGTGTCGAACTGCCCGTCTTCCGCGGTCGCTCCCAAGTTCCCAAACCGATGATTCCGCCCGAACTGTGTATCGGAGAGATGCAGCAAAGTGATCGATTCCCGCTCCTGCGCCATATGCCGCCAATCATATCAACAAGAATTGTCGTCGTCCGATAGACTTTGAAGTGTCCCGTTATAGGTCCAGGATGTAATTCGCAAATCGAGCGCGCTGGCTGGCGGCTCGTCCGAACATCCGGCGACCACCGCGTATTCCGAAGCGCTGACGGGCGCATAACCGTTGTGTCAGGCCGCCTTGGCGATGACGTTCGCCCGGGCACCTATAAGGCAATTCTCAGGCAAACTGGTATTGAGGAGGACAACTCGTGACCCGCAAATATTCGCTAGTCATCGAAAGTGGCCCGGCTGGCTTTAGCGGTTATGTGCCCGAACTTCCGTCGATCCTGGTCACCGGGAGTTCGGCTGAGGAACTCACCGCACGGGCTGCGGAAGCGATCAAACTTTACTGGGACGTGCTGAGTGCCGAACGTTCTCCCACGTCGGAATTGCGCGAAATCGAAGTTGAACTGCCTGCATAGACGAGGTCCGGGAAGCCCCGAACGTCACAGCCCCCCCACCATCTTCCGCACCTCGCGCAACGTTTGCATCGGATCCTTGCTCGCCACGTACTCCATGCCGAGGTAGCCGTTGAAGGCGCAGTCGCGGATGGCGCGGAACACGTTTGGATGATGAATCTCGCCGGTGCCCGGTTCATGCCGGCCGGGCACGTCGCCGACGTGAATGTGCGCGATCTCGGCCGTGTGCGCGCGCAGAGTTTCGATGAGATTTCCTTCCATGATTTGCACGTGGTAGAGGTCGTACAACAGCTTCAAATTCGGGCTGCCCACTTCGCGCATGATCTCGAACGCCTCGGCCGTGCGGTCCAGATAATAGTCCGCGTGATTGTTGCCCTTCGGATTGAGCGGCTCGATCTTGGCGAGCGTGTTCACGACTTCAATAATCATCGTCACGCCTCGAGGGGCGACGATATCGTGTGCGCGCTTGAGGCCTTCGACGATGCTCGCGTGCTGCTGTGGGCGAGAGAGGTGCTTCACCTTGAAGCCGCTCAGCACGACGATTTTCTTCGTTTCGAAACGCTGCGCCGCTTCGGTTGACGCTTTGATCTCGGCGAGGAAGCCGTCGCGCTCAGCGGGATCGCACAGACCCATCCCCACCGGATTCACGCCTTTGTTGCCGACGATGTTGACGCACTCGACACCGCGCTTGCGCGCGAGCGCGTTGATCTGCTTGGCGTCGGCCGCTCGCCAGTCGCCGAATTCAAAACCGCCATAACCCGCGTCGGCCACCATTTCGATCTGGCGCGCGAGAGGATGCCCCGGCAGCACCGCTTCCACGCGCACCGAGAGCTTCAGCGGCAGTCGCGGCGGCGCGGCGGCGAGAGCGGGCATCGCAAAGAGAGTCCTTCGTTCCATCGCGCCTGTTATATCATTACGCCAACGTGCGATTTCTACTCTTCACCGTCCTCTGCGTCTCCGCGCAAAATATTCGCGTCGTGAAATTTTCCGAAAGCGATCCGTTCCGCATGGGCGAGGTCACCTCGCGACGCATCATCCATCCGGGTCTCGGCGCGAAGAAAACCACTCTGAATCTCTCCGTTTCGAAGCCCGGCAACGAGTTCGCGCAACACGTCCATGACTACTCAGACGATACGATCCTCGTTCTCGACGGCGAAGTCAATCTGCGGCAGGGCGATTCGTTGCGCCTCTTCAAGACCGGCGACTGCGCCTTCGTGCCGACAGGTCAGATCCACGGCACGATCACGGCCGGCACGGGCGAGACGACGATGATCAGCTTTCAAAATCCGCCCGACCTGATTCTCTATAGCGGCGCGCGCGATTCGAAGAAAACCGGCATCGCACCGAAGGGCGATATCACTCCCGGCGCGGTCAAGTTCGTCAGCTATGCGTCGAAGAACGGCGAGTTCACCAACAAGGCGCTCGGCTCGACGCGCGCCACCGGATCGCACTTGAAGATGAAGAACGGCCAGAAGTTCAAGACCGCTGTGAAAGCGGACGGCGAGCAACTGCTCTTCGTTTGGAAGGGGGCGTTGAAAGTGAAATCGGGCGGCAAGGAGTACATCGCCGGCGAGCGCGACACCGTTTTCATTCAGGGCGCGGCCGAACTTGAAGTGAGATCGACGGCGGCTTCCGAGATCATTCAGGTGCAGGCGCCGTAGATGGATCGTCGTGTGTTCACTAGCGCCCTATTTGCCGCGCCGGCCGCGCCGCCGCGTATTCGTGCGGCAATGATCGGAAACGATCACGGCCACGCCGCTTCCAAGCGCAAGGCTCTGTCGTCGATGTCCGAATACGATTTCGCCGGCGTTGTCGAACCCTCCGCGGCCTTCAACGACAAATCGATCGAGATGGTCGCGATCGAAACGCGGGACTATCAGCGCAATCTCGAGTACGCGCAACTCGCGGTCGCGTCCGGCAAACACGTGCATCTCGACAAGCCGCCCGGAACATCGTACGAAGGGCTGCGGGACATGTTCGCGATCGCGCGAGAGAAAAAGCTGGCGGTGCAGATGGGCTATCAGTGGCGATATCACCAAGGTATGAACGCGGTGCTCGACGCGGCGCGCGAGGGCAAGCTGGGGCGCGTGTACCGCTTTCGCGCGTCCATCGACAAACCCGCGCGTGAGGAGTCACCTTACAAAGGCGGCATGATGTTCATCGAAGGCTGCCATCTGATCGACCGCGCCACGGCGCTACTGGGCAAGCCGCGGAAGGTCACCGGCTTTATTCCGGGCGACGACAACAACCTTGTCGTGCTCGAATACGACGGCGTCATCGCCGAGATCTCCATCGCCAACGGCGACCCCAACGGCAACGCGCATCGCTACGTCGAAGTGATTGGCACAAAGGGAACCGCGAAGGCGTCGCCGTTCGCGCCCGCGCGCGTGCACTTCCACATGGAAGGCGAGCAACCGCGTTCTTACGATCCCCCGCCCTTCCCGACCTATACGCCCGATTTCGCGGAACTGGCCGCGACGATTCGCACCGGGAAGAAGCCACTGTATTCGTTTGAACACGACCTGATGACGCACCGCGTGCTGCTGGAAGCCTGCGGCATGTTGTAATGTTCCAATGACTCGCCGACAAGCCGCCACACTGTTGCCATTGCAGATCGTCACGGGCTCCGCGCAGAACTCCGCCCTCAAAGTCGGATTGATCGGCGCGGGCAGCCGAGGGACCTACACCGGGACCATGGTGAACCGGAATCCGAAGGCGAAGATCACGATGGTCTGCGACGTCACCGATGCGCAGATGGCGTCGTCGAAGGCGAAAATCGGCGCGCCCGAGGCGAAGACAACGAAAGATTTTCGCGAGGTGCTGGCGAGCGACGTCGACGCCGTTGTCATCGCAACGCCCGTGTATCTGCACCCGGAACATTTCGAAGCGGCGGTGAAATCCGGCAAGCACATCTACATGGAGAAGCCGGCGGGCCTCGATGTCGCGGGATGCAAACGCGTGATGCGCGCGGCCGATAGCGCCGATCGAAAACAGAACATCACATTCGGGTTTCAGCAGCGCTACGGCGGTGTTTATGTGAAGGCGAAGCAGTATTTGGAATCGGGCGCCGCGGGGAAGATTCGCGAGATTCACGGCGAGTTTCTGAAGTTCGCGCTGCAGGGTAATGAGCCCGTGATGCCGCCGCCGCGCAACGAAAAACAGAAGCTGGAGCAGTGGAAGTTGTGGCGCTCGACGTTCGGAGAAGTGATCGTCGAGACGTACGTCCACAACCTCGACGCCATCAACTGGTTTGTGGGCGC
>Ga0169931_10003707_pt1 | contig 24119 bp, 13 predicted proteins | sample Kivu_15m_20L_FD_129675 | JGI IMG/M metagenome (GOLD analysis project Ga0169931, IMG submission 129675) | Freshwater microbial communities from Lake Kivu, Western Province, Rwanda to study Microbial Dark Matter (Phase II) - Kivu_15m_20L... | ecosystem: Environmental > Aquatic > Freshwater > Lake...
CGATATCTGCGATCAATTTGGGATCGCCTACGAAAAACGAGTCGTTTCGGCTCACCGCACCCCGGATGATATGGCTGAATATGGTCGCACGGCACAGGATCGTGGACTCAAGGTCGTGATCGCGGGTGCTGGAGGGGCGGCGCATTTACCTGGGATGTTGGCATCCCATACGCTGTTGCCGGTGATCGGCGTGCCGGTGATGACCAAGAGTATGAGTGGACTCGATAGTCTGCTCTCGATTGTGCAAATGCCCAAAGGCATCCCTGTGGCCACTGTGGCTATTGATAATGCCGCGAACGCCGGACTCTTGGCGCTGCGTATTCTCGCAATCGAAGATCAGAGGTTGATGGCTAAGCTGGCATCCTGGAAAGAAGAAGTAGGAGAAGAATCGAGGCGGAAGACGGAGAAGTTGAGGTAAGATTGAAGAGTTGAGGAGTTGAAGTGTTGAAGGCTGAGGGCTGAGGGAGCCTAGCGGAACCTCAGTATGGATTACGGTAGTTGGTGCTTTAAAAATTGTATATTGATCAGGCAATAATATGATCATAACAAGAGAATACATATTAAAGACCCTGAAGACCCATAAGGATGAGTTAACAGCTTATGGGGTTAGAGCAATAGGTTTGTTTGGCTCTTATTTAAGAGATGAACAAGGATTTGAAAGTGATATAGATCTGCTGGTTGATTTTTACCCAGAATCTGAAAACTTTGACAATTTAATGTCAGTTTATGACTTCTTGCAGGATCTTTTCAAAGACAAAAAAATAGAGTTAGTTACCGTAAATGGACTCAGTCCATTTGTTGGTCCTTCGATTTTGAAAGAAGCTGAGTATGTCTAAGGATCCTAATCTTTTTCAGAGAAAAATATAGCTCGGTTTAGTGGAAGAACATGACTGGGATGTAAGACCGTTATATCCACTAATATTTTGGGATTAATTATTCATAAAATTCAATAACCGCGAGTGGAGTTGTAAGTCAAATAGTGATACTTCAAAGCAGAATGTGTTAACTACAACAACAAAGGATTTCATGTTTTATCAGGAAACTTGTATTTAATTTGAGTTACATAGTCATTTATATCTTTGGCGGTGACACCATGTTGACACTTCAACGTAAGAAATAGACTAAGCAAACTTGTTCAGTCTTTTAACAATACTGATATTGCACAAGAGCCAGTAACAATTCAAATCAAAATTAATCATGATTAACATTTTTTTAGCGATATCTATAATTGTATCCTTCCATCTCGATAACTCCATTAGAAAAAACGAATCAATAACAGAGTGCACTATTAAACAAATTTTCGAAGGTCAAACTCCAAAATACCGCAACACCAAGGTGTTAACGCCCTTTGGTGAACTTCAAGATGTTGATGTTATTTTAGTTCCTACAAAACAAGAGCTCGGAAGATACAGTGTTAAATTATCTCGTAAGGGAAGTAACCTTTATAAAGTGGCATCAGCAGATATTTGGATTGAAACCATGTACTGTTATGAATTTGCAATAATGGATGATGCCGTGCTTATCATTACAAGTAATTATGGCTATACTCAAGGAAAGGTAATTTTTGAGTAATCAGTGATAACTATCGGTTGCAAGATGAAAAACACAGAATCAGTGAATTGATAATCATTTATTTCAAGTGAATGGCAAAACAGTACTCCTTAGGAGAAATTCAGTCAAATACAGATCGATTTAAGCTGTTTTATCTGCATTGTGAGCATGATTTGGTTATTCCTACCGTAGATAAATTGAATTCTAACGGTGTGCGCGTAATCGACATTGGTAAACTGTTATCCTTGTTTATCAGCTCATTAAATGATTTTGAATACCTAGATTCAGATGTACAGGACTACCTTGTCAAGAAAATACTCATTCCGAACGACCCCACATTAGTTGATGGAAGTAGTGATCTTGTAGCAGTCTACAACATCGGGATTTTAATGGAACCTACTCTGAATTTGAATGTTGAACACATGCTAAAAGAATTTTCAAAATCCATACCACTCATTATCATTTGGGAATACATTGTGATTGAGGATGGCTTATTTTACTGGTCTCATGATGATAAAAAAAGCGCGCTTGATTTCTCAGATATACAAATAAAGAAACTTAACTATGCATTATAAAGATCTGATACAATTTGAACCGATCACATCAGTAGTAGTACTCGTAAATGCTGGAGAACTTTCAATCGCTGAAAACCTTGTCAAAACATTCGTTTTCTCAAGAAAAATGCAGGAAGACCTGCGAGAAATTATTATAAACAACTTAGTAACAGAACCGAATTATGAAACGAAAGGAATACAAGTTGTAGGTAGCTATGGAACAGGTAAATCTCACTTGATGTCACTTGTTTCGGCAATTGCTGAAAATGCTGATTTACTAAAGCACCTACAAAACGAGGACGTTAAGAATGATTTCAGAGCCATAGCAGGTAAATACAAAGTACTCCGTTTTGAAATTGGTACTGACAAACCACTAAAGGACATCATTTTTGCTCAAATTGAACGGTTTCTAAGAAAAAATGGAATAGAGTTTAAATTTGATGATGGCTCGAGTTTTAGTTGGAAGGAACTCATCCAGCAAATGATGTCTGAATTTGAATCAAATTTTCCGAATGATCATTTTCTGATCGTGATTGACGAATTGTTGGAATATCTCAAAGGTAGAAAAGCAAATGAGCTCCATAACGACTTGATGCTGCTCCGACAACTTGGTGAAGCCTGTGATAATTCTCGTTTTAAGTTGATGTTTGGCGTTCAAGAGCTGTTGTATCGTTCACCGGAATTTCAGTTTCAGGCAGACATGCTCAACAAAATTGAAGACCGTTATGCAGACTTGATCATCACCAAAGAAGATGTGTCCTATGTCGTAAAAGAACGATTACTAAAAAAAGACTTACACCAAAAAGCTAAGATCAGAGAACATCTACTGAAATTTGCGCATCTCTTCGAGGGTATCAACACCAATCTTAACGAATTCATTGACCTCTTCCCAGTTCATCCGAACTATGTCAGCTATTTTGAGAGGATCAAACATGGTAAAAGTCAACGTGAAATATTGAAAGTACTCTCGGTTAAGTTTGAAGACATTCTAGACAAAGAAGTACCAACACATAACCCAGGACTCATAACCTACGATACCTATTGGTCCGACTTAGCCAGCAATCCGGCTATGCTCGCAATACCCGACATTCGTATCGTTAGGGACAAAGTTGATATTATATCAGACAGAATCACAAATCATTTTTCCGGGGCTAGGGCAAATAGAATAGAAATTGCTAAAAGCATATCACAGGCATTAGCAATCCGCATTTTGTGCGATGATTTAGATAAGCGAAACGGTGCCAGTGCACATAGTCTTAAAGAAGATCTCTGTGTAACCGTTCCAAATGCAGACGATCCTGATTTACTTTTAGCTACCATTGAAACCACAGCAAAACAATTAATCACAGCTACCGCTGGGCAATACGTAGATCAAGATGTCATAAGTGCCGATTTCTTTATCCGAACGGAAGGTGGAGTGAACGTTCCTCAAATTATCCGTGACTATGCAGAAGAAGTTATAAAAAGAGACACTAACCAAGCCGATCTGTATTACTTCGATTTTTTACAATACATCTTAGAAATACAGCAGGATTCCTATCGACCTGGTTTCAAAATATGGCAACATTCGTTAGAATGGATCGATAAGAAGAGTTTCCGCTTAGGTTATATCTTTTTTGGCAATCCCAATGAACGTAGTACAACAGAACCTATACAACAATACTATATTTTCTTCTGTCCACTTTTTAATACCATCAGCCGCAATGATGAATCTGATGAAGTCTATTTCGATACATCAGAACTCTCGAACGAATTCAAGGAAACTATCTGCCTTTATGGTGCTGCAAAAGCGAAGCATGGCTCAGCACCGAGCAACCAAAAACAGTTATTCGCCAGTCAGATTGAGGAATATCAACGTAAAGCAATTGCCTTATTTGAAAGGGAATTTGCCGATAAAACCAAAGTCATATACAAGGGAGAGAGCAAATCACTGAAATCATACCCCCTACCGGGCGAAGGCTCAACCAAAGAGATGATCTTCCGCAGTGTTGCCGCCAAGGTATTAAACAAGGCTTTCAACGATAAGTTTCCGCACTATCCTGCATTTACCGACCTACAGTTTCCGTTGGCTAAGGACAATTATTCAGGATCGATCGTGGCAGCATTACGCAAGCTTGTGAACCCGAGTCAACCCAATAGAAATGGGGAGGCTATTCTCAGTGGGCTGGGCTTGTGGAGTGGGCAAACGATTCTAACCGACCACAGTAAATACGCTGAAAGCATCAAGAAAAAGTTGATGGAAGCCGGCGATGGTGCTGTTCTGAATCGGACCGACATCATTTGGGTTCATCATGCTCCTGCCAATCTGTGGTATTCGGTGGACTACAATATTGACTATCAACTGGAGTTCATCGTGTTGGCAGCACTTGCCTACAAAGGTGACATTGAAATCGCATGGTCTGGCAGTAAAAATCTATCAGCCACCAATATCGAAACGGTTCTAAGTCTAAGTGAGGAAGACTTTTTTACCTTCCAGCACATTAAACAACCACAAGGAATTCCAGTACGGCATCTGAAAGCATTATTTTCTTGCCTCGGTTTTCCTGATTATACTTCAGAATTAGAAAAGCCAGAAACCATTAGCAAGATCATAACCGAAGCAAAGACCATGGCTGAACAGGTCGTAAAATCTAAAGCTATGGTAGTACAGGGCTTAAAATGCAGAAATGTTCCACTGCTCACAGATCATGACAGTGTCAAAATGAAAACGGAGTTGGAAGCACTGGGCACGATGCTCGACAGTATACAATCATACAACTCCTATGGCAAACTCAGAGCATTCAAATTTACGGAGGATGAACTCACCTCTACTTTCAATGCATGGACCTATTGCGAGCATATTGAAAAGCTTAAGGATAAAGCTGATAAATTCGAGCACTTGATTGCCTATCTCTACGCGGCACAATCTTATGTGGTAGAAGCGGAGAAACCTTTATATGACGACATCAAGACAGCTATTGAAAAACTACCACAAATAATCGTATCGACCGTGCCGACTGAAATCACCCAATACTCGTCACTATTAAATTCCCTGAAGGAGAGATATGCCGATTATTATCTTGCCCAATACACACGATGTCGACTGTCTAAGCATGATGCATTGGTAAAAGAACGCATCCTATTGAGTGAACAAAAGCGCATATGTGATATCATCAAAGAGGTTGAGATTATCACTTCCACAGAATATACCAATTGGATCAACAGCATCACCTCTCTACGCGAGGCAGATACCTCCCTAACTAAAGCCAATGTGTTGGCTGAGCCCTACCACGATTTTAATCCTCGTGAGTATTACGGTAAAACACCATTTAATGTCCATCAATTGGAAGAACAGTTGGATAGCATTTTAGATAAGTGGGCTACTTCCATGCGGTCGCTGTTCAAAGATCCTTCGGTGCAAGAAAATATGGACATACTGAAAACGGCCGACCGGCGACTGGTGGAAGATTTCAGAAGCGGTGCGGTAGAACTCACCTCAGAAAATGCTGCTACACTGAGAAACCTAATCACCCAGTTCGCGCAAGGAATCGACAAGGTTGAAATTACTTTAGAGGATATCCGCACAGAGTTGAACAAGCCTCTCTCACCTCAGGAAGCCATTGATACTCTTACCAAGTACATCGACAACCTATGTGCTGGCAAAGAACGTAATAAAGTGAGGATTATAGTTAAATAATCAATCAGAGATCACGAATCAGGAATCGGGAATTACATAGATTCCATATACTTCTAAATAATGATTCCTGATTAATAAATTCCAGACCATAACTATGGCCTTACACCTCAATATTGATGATTTGCTCTCTGCCCGTACGGTGGAATCAGATCGTATTGAGTATAAGGAAGGCTGGAATCCGGATGCCATTTACAGGAGTATTTGTGCCTTTGCCAACGACTTCGAAAATATTGGTGGCGGCTACATCTTGATAGGCCTTGAAGAAGATGCGATTACCAAAACGGCAAAAAGGCCGGTAAAGGGTCTTACAACCGCTGAGATTGCTGAAATCCAGCGAAAGATGATTGGCTTTAACAACCTGTTGCAACCTGCCTATCATCCGCACTTGTTTATTGAAGAGGTTGATGGCAAACAAATTGTAGTATTATGGATTCCCGGTGGATCTAACAGGCCCTACCAAGTGCCGGAACAGATCACAGCGCGGGAGAAAAGATATTTCTACTATATCCGCAAATACGCGAACTCGGTTAAAGCCAATACCGAAGAACAACAGGAGTTAATATCTCTGGCCAATCAAATTCCTTTTGACGACCGGGCTAATACACAAGCCAACATGGAAGACATCTCCATGCTTCTGGTGAAAGATTACCTGATCAAAATCAAAAGTAGCTTAGCAGAACACGTCGGGAAAATCCCAGATCGTGAAATACTTGCACAAATGGAGCTTATTTCCGGTCCAATTGAGCATGTTTTTCCCCGTAATGTGGCATTAATGCTCTTTACTGAACAGCCAGATAAGTTCTTCCCATATACCCAAGTGGATATTGTTGAGTTTCCAGATGGCGATTCTGGAGACTATATCGAGCAGGAACCCATCACCGGACCGGTTCCCGAACAAATTGCTCGTGTGCTCAAGGTGCTTAAAGATAAGCTCATTAAAGAAAAGGTGATTAAGCCGTCCGATCGGGCCGAAAGCATCCGAATCGCAAGCTATCCGTACCAGGCCATCGAAGAAATCGTGGTCAATGCCTTTTATCACCGCGATTATCAGCAGCGCGAGCCCATTGAGATCCGAATTTATCCCAATTCCATCTTATTTCTCAATCAGGGTGGACCAGACCGCTCCATTCGATTAGAGGCATTCAGCCAGGGAAGCGTACGTAGCCGACGATACCGCAACCGGAGGCTAGGCGAATTTTTGAAGGAGCTTGAACTCACCGAAGGACGAGCCACTGGAATACCTACCATATTAAATGAGTTGAAAGCCAACGGCTCCCCTCCTCCCCGTTTCTACTTCGATGATGACCATACCCTCTTTGAGGTGGAATTGTTTATTCATCCGGCCTTTGTGGAACAAACACGCATAAATGTTGAACTTGAAAAAGTAGAATGGAACCTTCAAGGTATAGATGCATTGCTTTGGCTGCTGCTCCAGGAAACTGCCGGAGATATAGCTGGAGATGTAGCTGAACATGCAGAAGATGTTGATAATCAGGCTATAGCAATAGTCGGTGCTATAGATAGAGATGTAGCCAGAGATATAGCTGATGGTATAGCCGGAGCTTTTGCTGAAAAAATGCAAATTGCCCTTACATCGGCCGTTCATCAAAGGGAAAGAAAGGAGTTGATGGCAGCTATTGGCCTTGTAAACAACGTAAAGAACTTCAATACCTATATAGCGCCATTGGTAGCCATCAACTGGCTCAGTATGACCATCCCCGATAAACCCACTAGCCCCAACCAAAAATACATCACGACATTAAAAGGAAGACTGGTGATGGAATTTTTAAAACAAAAAGCACGATGAGCCAGAATAACTTATTTGATTCAATGGTAGATGGCATGCAAAACTCAAACAAAAAAACAGCTCCCGTGGTGTGTTTAGGCAAGAACTTTGCCTCTGAAGATGAACGCAGAGAATACTTCCGCAATGAATTGCGGGCAAAACTGCCGGACCTAAAAAAAATAGAAGGCTTTCCCATTGCGGGAGATGAAGACATCATTAACCTGAGCGACCCGCCCTATTACACTGCCTGCCCAAATCCCTGGCTTAATGATTTTATTGCCGAATGGGAAAAGGAGAAAGAAAACATACCGGGAAGGAAAAAGGATTTTCTTGTAGATGAACCTTATGCTGGTGATGTTAGTGAAGGGAAGAATAATGCCATTTATACAGCTCATTCGTATCACACAAAGGTGCCTCATATTGCCATCATGAGATACCTGTTGCATTACACACAACCTGGAGATACTGTCTTGGATGCTTTTGGTGGCACAGGCATGACAGGTGTTGCTTCTCAGTTTTGCGAAAAGCCAGACATTGAAACAAAAACCAAACTTGAGCAGGAGTGGCAAAAGTTGTTTGGAACCAAACCTGAATGGGGTGCAAGAAAAACTATCCTGGGTGATTTAAGCCCTATGGCAAGCTTTATTGCCTACAATTATAATTCGCCTATTGACCCACAAGAGTTTGACGCCACAGCTAAGAAAATTATTGATGAGGTTCAGAAAGAACTCTCATGGATGTATGTAACCAAACATACTGATGGCCGCTTGGGCTCAATAAATTACACTGTTTGGAGTGAAGTGTTTGCTTGTGGTAACTGTGGTAGCGAAATTGTTTTCTGGGATAATGCTGTCGATGAAGAAGCAGGCGAAGTAAAGGCTGAGTTTCAATGCCCACATTGTAAGGCCTTACAGAATAAGAATTCATTGGAGAGATATTGGGTAACTACATTTGATTCGAAATTATCGGAAATTATTAAGCATGCTAAGTTTGTCCCTGCTCTGATACATTATTCTGTTGGGACTAAAAGTTATCTTAAACGACCGGATAATGATGACTTAAATAAAATAAAAGAAATAGATGAGAGTCCAATTCAAAGCTGGTACCCGATAGAAAGTTTACCAGACGGCTACAATACACAACAGCCGATTAAATCAAATGGATTTACTCATGCACACCACTTTTATACAAAGCGGAATTTGACAGCTCTTTCTTTGTTTTATTCGAAATTACCATTAAAGTATAAAGTATTATTCACATCTATGCTTAACCGTTCAAGCCGAATGGTTATGACGGTGATGTCAAACTATTTTGCACAACTTAAAGGAAGAACTGTAGGTGGTTGGGCTGGTAAACCAATGAACGGTACTCTATATGTTCCTTCAATATCAACTGAGGTATCTGTTCTTGAATCTCTGTCTTCACGATTTAGTACATTGTTAAAATTGCAGATTGCAAAGAAATATTTTGACGACTCTTCTTTTGCAATAACAACTTCATCTGCAACTGAATTAAATATTGTCGATAATTCCATCGATTACATTTTTACAGATCCACCTTTTGGTGCTAACATCATGTATTCTGAACTGAATTTCATTGCTGAATCCTGGTTAAAAGTTAGAACAAATAATAAGCCTGAAGCAATTGAGAATAAGATTCAAGGGAAAACCTTATTGGATTATCAAAATCTAATGACTGAGTGTTTCATTGAATATTTTAGGATATTGAAGCCCGGGAAGTGGATGACTGTTGAGTTTAGTAATACCAGTGCGGCCGTCTGGAATGGAATCCAAACTGCCCTTCAGCGGGCTGGATTCGTAATTGCTAACGTAGCTGGTTTAGATAAGAAACAAGGGAGCATAAAAGCAGTAACAACACCAACAGCCGTAAAACAGGATTTGGTAATCAGTTGTTACAAGCCAAGCTCCGAATTTGAAAACCAGTTTAAAGCGCAACATGGCGAAGTAGCCGTTTGGGATTTCGTGGCTCAACATTTACATCATTTACCTGCACATATAAGGAAGGATAATAGTACAACTGCCATTGTTGAACGTAGCTCCAAGATTCTTTATGACCGCCTCATTACATTTTATTTAATGCGTGGCTTACCTGTCCCAATTGATGCAAAAGATTTCCAAGACGGACTAAGACAACGCTTTTTAGAAAGAGATGGCATGTATTTTACTGCTGAGCAGGCTGCCGAGTATGATGAGAAAAAGGCAAAAGCACCGCAGTTTGTTCAGTTGTCACTTATAGTAACCAATGAGTCTGATGCTATTGAATGGCTTAAAGACCGCTTACGCAAGCAGGCACAAAAATACCAGGACATCATGCCTGATTTCCGCATCGCTACCCAGTCACTCCGCAAAGGTGATACACTACCGGAGTTGCAGGACATCCTCAACGAAAACTTCATTCAGGAATCCGATGGCCGCTGGCGCACACCAGACCCCAACGAAGCCAAAGACCGGGAGGCACTGCGTACCAAAGTGCTGTTGAAAGAGTTTAATGGCTATGTAACTACCATAGGTCAGCCACGGGCCAAAAAACTCAAAGAAGTGCGGATAGAAGCCCTGCGTGCTGGTTTCAAAAACTGCTGGGAGCAAAAGGATTTCAAAACCATTGTTACCCTCGGTGATATGATTCCGCAAAACATCCTGCTGGAAGACGAGCAGTTGTTGATGTATTATGATATAGCAAAAGACAGAATATGAGTGATAAAGTAATTTGCCTCGGAAAAGAGTTTAACAGCGAGGAAGAACGCAGGGATTACTTCCGCAAAAAACTGGGAGCAAAACTGCCGGAGCTGAAGAAGATTGAAGGCTTTCCCATTGGGGAAGATGATGACATCATTAACCTAAGTGACCCGCCTTACTATACTGCCTGCCCCAACCCCTGGCTGAATGATTTTATTGCCGAATGGGAAAAGGAGAAAGAAAGTATGCCGAGCAGGAAGAAGGAATTTCATGTGGATGAACCCTATGCCAGTGATGTAAGTGAGGGGAAGAACAATCCCATTTACAATGCTCATAGCTACCACACAAAAGTTCCGCACCCCGCCATTATGCGTTATATTTTACATTATACACAACCAGGTGATATCATTTTAGATGGCTTTGCAGGTACTGGTATGACCGGTGTTGCAGCAAGATTATGTAGCAACCCAAGTAATGAGGAGAGATTTAAAATCGAAGATGATTTTAAGAATATTTATGGAACAGCTCCAAACTGGGGGTCCCGAAAAGCAATATGCGGGGACTTGAGTTCTATAGCAACATTCATTGCTTACAACTACAATAACTCTATTGAGGTATCTAAATTCAATGAAAGTGTTAATTCAATTATTCAAGAACTGAAAAATGAATATTCTTGGATCTATCAAACCGAACATCAGAAGAATAAAATTGGCTATATAAATTATATTATTTGGAGTGATGTTTTTATATGCAGTATTTGTAATTCTGAAATTGTCTTTTGGGATTCTTCAGTAGATCATGAAAAAGATATAGTTTACGAGGAATTTGAATGTAAAAAATGCAAAACAACCCATACTAAAAGAAGTGTTTCTGATGCTGTACGAACCATTTATAATCCATATCAGGGAAAATCGTTCACTAAAAAAAAGCGAATACCTGTTTTAATAAATTATTCTTTCGGCGGAAAACGATTTGATAAAAAACCTGATATATCTGACTTTGCGAATCAAGAAAAAATAGATGATCTACTGATTCAAGATTGGTTCCCGAAAAATGAAATAATACCAGGAGACGAAATTGGACGTCTGCGAAATGAGCTAATTAGTGACGTTTCTGAATTAATTCCAAAACGTGCACTAATAATTCTATCTGCACTTGCAAAATTTGCTACGGTAGACAATCGTCTTAATCTAATTATTACATCAATCCTGCAAAATTCGTCTTGGTTATATCGATGGCGTGCGAATGGAAAAGGAGGAACAACTTCAGGCACCTATTACATATGTGCTACTCCTCAAGAGAATAATTTATTTAACCAAATTGAAAGAAAGCTCAAGGATTTTACGTCAGCATTCAAACAAGTTCAAGGCTTAGGTTGTACTTCATCAGTTTATACAAATTCTTCAACTACTCTGGCAATCAGTGACAATTCTATAGATTACATATTCACAGATCCTCCGTTTGGTGCCAATATCATGTATTCCGAATTAAATTTTATGTGGGAAGCATGGCTAAAGGTTTTAACCAATAATGAAAAAGAGGCAATAGAAAATAGAACTCAAGGTAAGTCTACTTTGGATTATCAAAACCTAATGCTAGATTGCTTTAAAGAGCTCAATAGGGTTCTGAAACAGGACAAATGGATGACTGTTGAATTTAGCAACACAAGTGCTGCAGTCTGGAACGGTTTACAAACTGCTATTCAGCGTGCTGGTTTCATTATTGCTAATGTTGCAGCCTTGGACAAAAAGCAAGGTAGTTTCAAAGCGGTGACCACAGCTACTGCTGTTAAACAGGATCTCGTAATAAGTTGTTATAAGCCATCAAAAGAGTTCGAAAATAAATTTGTCTCTACACATAGCGACCTTGCAATTTGGGAATTTGTTACTCAACATTTAGAGCATCTCCCTTCATATTTAGGGTACAAGAATAATACAACATCAATAATTGAGCGTAGTCCAAAAATTCTTTATGACCGTGTCATTACTTTTTATTTAATGCGTGGTCTCGCTGTACCTATTGATGCAAAAGATTTCCAAGACGGACTAAGACAACGCTTCTTAGAAAGAGATGGTATGTATTTTACTGCTGAGCAGGCTGCTGAGTACGATGAGAAAAAAGCAAAGGCGCCACAGTTTTTGCAGCTTTCACTAATTGTTACGAATGAGTCAGATGCTATTGAATGGCTGAAAGTTCGGCTGCGTATGCAGGCACAAAAATACCAGGATATCATGCCTGAATTTCGTATTGCAACCCAGTCTCTTCGTAAAGGAGATACTCTACCAGAGTTGCAGGATATCCTCAACGAAAATTTCATTCAGGAATCTGATGGTCGCTGGCGAACACCAGACCCCAACGAAGCCAAAGACCGGGAGGCACTGCGTACCAAAGTGCTGTTGAAAGAGTTTAATGGTTATGTAAGTGCCATCAGTCAGCCACGGGCCAAAAAACTCAAAGAAGTGCGGGTAGAAGCCCTGCGTGCCGGTTTCAAAAACTGCTGGGAGCAAAAAGATTTCAAAACCATCGTCACCCTCGGTGATATGATTCCGCAAAACATCTTGCTGGAAGATGAGCAGTTGTTGATGTATTACGATATAGCAAAGGATAGGGTTTAACAGGTAGCAAATATGGCATCAGGTGGCATAACAGCAAGAAATACTAGACAAGGGTTACGTTCTGAATACATTGCAAAATACATCTTTTCGGCTTTTGGGACTGCTGTTGAAGTGACGTCAGGTAATGATATAGGAATTGATCTGCTGTGTAACTTAACGTTTGATCAAGGTAAATTGATAGTCTATAAATCAACTTACGGTATTCAAGTTAAAAGTAGAGGTGCCGAATTCAAGTATTCTGGTAAAGTGGCTACAGGTTGGCTATCAAAAATGGAGTTTCCGTTGTTACTTGTCGAGATAGATAAAGGGCAATCAGCAGTAAAGGTTTACAGTACATGGAATTTGAATAGGTACATACTGGGGTTGCACACGGATGAAGAAGGGAGCTACCCTGATGAAGTTATTTTTGATACAACCATTACAGATGTTTTGACCGAGCCTGATTGTACTAAAGGAATTGTGCCCGTCGGAAAACCTATACTTGAATTTAACTTTACAGATATTGATGATTCATTAACATGTAACAATTTGTGTTCTGTATTAAATGATTGGCTTGAAATAGATGACAAGAATTATGCTATGAGAAGAGCTGGTGTTTCTATGGCTTATGGATACACCAAATGGGAAACAAACAAGAAACCAACCGAGCAAGGTGTATGGTACAAGCCATATTTTTATTCTTCTCACCATACAGAAAAGATCATGAAACTCTTGTCAGAAATATGGCCAGTACTTGGTCTCTATCACAAAGAAAGTAGTAAAGATGGTTCTTTAGAGCCTTTCAGATCAATATTTAATGATCTATTCGTATTTGCCCATAAACACCTTTTTCAAAAGTTTGGAGATTTTGAAAAAGGTGTGTTTGACAAGGAATTATGATATACCAAGGAAAAGAAATAGAAATACTATCCAGAAAATCGGTGTTTGGAAAACAAATAGCCGAGGTAAAGATACTGTCTACCGGAGAGGTAAAGTCTGTTCCATTTTCTGAGTTGTCAGATGAAAAGAAAGTTCCCACCGATGCCGAGATCGCATTCAAAGCTATTGCTGCCAAAATAAAGAATGAAGTGTTCAAGCAATCGATGCTTGCACCCATAGAAAGCACCATTATCCCCCTGCCACATCAGATATTAGCTCTGGAGAAAGTGATGTCTGGTCCATTCTTGCGGTACCTGATGGCGGACGAGGTAGGTATGGGCAAGACCATTGAAATGGGCTTAGTACTGAAAGAGCTCAAATTACGTGGTGTTGTTAAGCGTACGTTGATCATAGTCCCAAAATCAGCTTTGGGACAATGGCAACAAGAAATGAAAAAACATTTCAACGAGTTCTTTCACATTTACGATTCGGAGTATATCAACACTGTAAGCAGGACCTTCGCTCGTCTCGAAGTAGATAACGAGATCAATCTATTTGCTCAGCATAATCAGATCATCGTTTCCATGGATGCCCTCAAACCCATTGAAAGCAGACAGGGTTGGACTAAGCAAAAGGTGGAAGAATACAATCGTTATCGCATTGAAAGTGTATTAGAGGCAGATTTTGACTTGCTTGTAATCGACGAATGTCACAAAGTAGGTGGAAGCACAACGCAGGTTGGTCGTTTTCAAATGGCGGATGTACTATGCAACGCCATCCCTAATGTGCTTCTTCTGTCAGCCACACCTCACCGAGGCAAAAGCGACCATTTCCGTCGCATTCTACAGTTACTCAATGCGGATGCCTTTGCTGGCGAAGGTATGCCCGCTATTCCTGAGCTTGAGCCGTACGTGATTCGGACGGAGAAACGACAAGCCATCGATTACAACGGGAAACCTCTCTTTAATAAGCGTCATACCAGGAAAGTTGAAGTGCCGTACGATGACGTGATCCATCGAAAGCAAAAAGCTTTGTACGACGCTGTTACGGAATACGTGGTAACAGGGTTTAATCTTGCCCAACAAACCAAGAATACCTCGTATGGTTTTGTGATGATTCTGTTCCAGCGAATGATGAGCAGTTCGACACAAGCAATCCTTGATGCCATGCAAAAGAGAGCTCACAGGCTTTCTGGTGAACGGCAGGAAGTGAACAAGGAGAATATTATCAACAATCTTGAGGAGTTCGGGTTCGAAGGTCAGTTAGAGATGGATTTCGAACAGAAAATTTTTTCTTTGGTCGAAGAGACCCAAGCCAATTATGACACTGAACTAAGCATTTTGCAAGGTCTGATACGGGATGCAAAAGACTGTCTCGATACAGAGACCGATGCCAAGGTTGAGTTTTTGATGGGTAAACTCAGTGAATTAAAACGAATTGAACAGGATCCCGATGCGAAATTCCTGATTTTCACAGAGTTTACTAGCACTCAGCACATGCTTAAAAAGGTGCTGGAAGAGAAAGGTGGATACCTGTGCGAAGCCATCAACGGATCTATGGATTTCGATCAACGGGTTCGTGCTCTTAGGCTGTTTAAAGAGGGAGCACAGATATTAATCTGTACTGATGCAGCCGGTGAATCATTGAATATGCAGTTTGCCCATATTGTCATTAATTATGACATGCCTTGGAATCCAATGGTACTAGAACAAAGGATAGGTCGTGTGGATCGCATTGGGCAACATCATGAAGTGATCGCTCTCAACATGATGCTCGAAAACTCTGTAGATAAACGAGTGTATGAAGTGGTTGAAACCAAGCTTAACCAAATCATGCTCGAATTGGGGATCGATAAAACATCGGATGTACTTGATAGTACACTAGAGCGAGATAACCTGAATCGTTTATATCTGACGTCTTTGCTCAATCCGGCTAAATTTGAGCAAGAGAGCAGCACATGGTTAGAACTGATCAAGAGTAAACTCAGAGAATACAAAAGCACTGAAGGTGCGTTACCTACACTAGCGTCAAAAGACATCAAAGTAGAAAAAGTTGATGCTATCAAACATAGTCCGCTACCTGTTTGGTTGGAAAGTTTGACCAAGTATTACCTAACCTCTAAAGGAGTACCTTATCATGATTTAGCAGAAGGACTTCAATTCAAATTTCCTGGACATGCGGAAAGCGTTTACACTTTCAACGTAAGAGATAGTGTGAACAACCCTATCCCAGAACCCATCTCCCTTCAGCATGAGTTCATACAGACCATTTTAAGAGATGCTGTACCATTTACTCAAAGTCAGCATATACCAAAAATTAAAATTAGACAAGGTCAAAACATTGCTGGATTATGGTCATTGTGGCATCTAGAGGTGAAAAATCAATTTGAGACGAAACAGGTTATTCAACCCATATTTTTATCTGACGAAGGAGAGCACTTTGCCGCCTATGCTCAGACTATTTGGGATAAAATCACGCAAGAAAAAGACTACTTCGATGGTATTGGAGCCTTACCTAAAGACATATCTGAGAATTTGTTATCAGAAACTGCCGTACTAGCTGAAGAGCTATTGATGCAAAAATTTAAAGAGTTTGAAAATAGTATTTTGTTGAATACTGAAACGATCAAGAATAACAAGGAAAAATCATTCGAGTTTCAAGAAAAGCAAATGAATCGTATCGGAATTGAGAATATTAAACTATCTAGGTTAAAGCGGTTGCAGATGGATAAAGAGCTTTGGGTGAATGGTTTTAGGTCTGCTAGTCAAATTGTACCCACTTTATCTTGCTTATCAATGGTTCATGTTGGTCATGAGTAATTGGGTCGACAAATATAAAAGTTTGATTCTATCCAGTCACAAGAAGCATTCTTTAGTGGCTGATCAAGATAATTTGTTCGAATATCTAGAGTTGTGGCAAGCGATTGAACTCGAAGGGTATAAAATTATCAGTTGCAAAACGGATTTAGCGGTCCGATTAACGTTTGAGTTGGAAGTCAGGGAATCGAATACTAAATATCTAATAATCGCACCGGCAACATATCGACCGATGCCGGATATTGCATTGCACGTTCACTTTAAGACGATAAGTCTATCAGATTTATTTCCTAACCTCGATTCGAAGGCCATCAAGGGATTAAGTTTCAATGCCCTTTGTTTGCTTTCAAACATCAAACACTATGAAAACTTGGGGCACGATAAGACCCTAAAATTTCTGCTGGAAAACCTGTACAACGTAGATTTTGATACACTCACAAGCAATAAGGCGAAAGAGCGCATTCTAAATGCACTTATTACTGTATTTCTCGAAAAAAATGGGGTCAATGAATCATTATCAATTTTTCTGACAAATATCGCGAAACCCTATTTCCCCACATTGGTCGAAAAGGAATTGAGTAGCACTAGTATCATCGAGTTCATCGTTGATCAGTGGGAATCCTTTGTTTTTAAAAGAAGCTCCTTACTTGATTTCAATGAGCCGCTATTGAACAAAAGTATGGGGTATCTGTTCGCCTTTGTTTATATAAAGCCAATTCAAGTAACCCAAGAAGTATATAGTAGCTTCCCTGGACCACTCAAGATTGGTATTTATGTAGATGAGAATAGCCATGATGACGATGAACTTGAAGGATTGATCGAGTACCTGAAGCAGCAATATGATATCGTTGAGGACATTGCCGATCAGTGGTTTAAAATCATCCAGGTGCTTTCAAATGCCAAGTTGAAGCAATTGGCCACCCAAAATGAAGATTTGAAGCTAGCCTACGATCAAATCGAACGAGATTTGAACATACGCTTTCAACGATTCATTGATAACACTTATAGCAGTTTGTTTTCACTTAGTGGCGTGCGGAAGCCTATAACAATTTCAAGGGTATTAGATCACATTAAAGCTAGTTCTTGCCCCAAAAGAGCATTGCTGGTCGTAGATGGAATGAATTACTGGCAATGGAATATATTGGGGATTGCTTTGATGGAAGCTGGTATTAGCTTTTCGCAAAGTGCATCGTTAGCGTATATCCCTACTATTACCGCTTGGTCGCGACAAGCCATATTCAAAGGAGATAAACCAGATCTTAACGAAGACAACTCCAAGGAAGCGGTTCTGTTTGAAGATTATTGGGGTGGTCAAGGCATTCCAAGTTATCAGGTACTATATACAAAGTTTAGTGTGAATGAGCCCCTGAAAATTTCTGAAATACCCTCCGACATTAGTATGCTTGGTTTGGTTTGCAACGATCTTGATGAAATAATGCACGGTTCCATAATGGGTAATAATCAGCTAAAAATGTCCACTGAGCAATGGATATTTGCATCTAAAATAGTAGAAACAATAGCAGCTATTCGAGCGCGGGGTTTTCAAGTTTTTATTACAGCTGACCACGGAAATGTTGAAGCGACTGGGTTGAGGAATCTCAGAATAACCGACAAGGTGGGTGCATTGAGTAGGGGTAAGCGACACCTCTCTTTTACTAACGAAACGTTATTGGATCGTTTTTTAGAGCAAAATACCGGTTTGGAGCTCGGCAGAAGAGGTCTCTCTGTTTATCTAAAACATCAGGAGGCATTCACAAATGAAAACAAACGAGTGATAACACACGGTGGGTCCCACCTTTGGGAAGTAATCGTACCATTTATTACAATTAATGAATAAAAGATATTCCTACATCGGTCTTGAAAGCAGGGTACAGTATGAAATACTGGAAGCAACACTTTATGACTATTTAGATACTGGATTATTTGATAGGGTTAAATGCCTATCACACATTAAGCAATTAACTAAGGGAGAAAATCGTGCGAATAAAATTTTAAAACATATAGGACTTTTTATTTCAAGAAATTCAACAGTCTTAGAACAGTTTGCAAAGAGTGTGAGTTTGGAAACTTTCAAGGATCTAAACATTTCAGATCGATATGCCTTAATTATAAGTTTGTTTTCAAATAGCTTTCCTATCACATACGATACATTGACAAGCTTTGCTCAAGTATTTAATGTTCAAGAAAATGTCAGTAAAGAGGCAATTATTCAAAAAATTAGCTCTGTATATGGAAGTAATCGATCAATGCATATTGCAGTTGGAGAATTATTAACACTTTTTACAGAAATAGGTCTTATTAGTCGTAAAAAAGTAGGTATTTATACTCGTGGGCATAAATTGAAAGTGTCAAACAAGTTTGTTGCAGAGTTAATAATCTTGACAGATATCAAATTATCTGGGTCTAAATCCATATTAGTGGAAGACATTTCTTCGAGAGTATGGTATTCTTATTTTGATCTAGGTCTAATTGAATTTCAAGATTCGTTATCCTACTTAACAAAAATGGAAAGTTCGATGGGCAAGGGGTATCTAACGATTAGATAAATTGGATAATTAATATGAGTTGTGAAAAGTATCTTACAAAAAAAGACAGTCATAGAATAAATGAAGATTTCTTGTGTGTACTAAAAAAAGCCAATGACAGCAATATAATTGAATTAGGATGTATTCAAATCACTAAATTACTACCTAATGAAATTGATAGTTTGAACAATATTTGTAACGATATTAATTCAAGTCTAGGAGATATTTTTAGGTATATCAAAAATACACCTTCCTTAAATATATTATACAATAAACAATATAAGTATGCCCTGAAGCTCAATGGCTCCTATCAGCAATTCGATTCTAATATTGAGGATATATTTGACAAATCTTTAACATTAATTTATAAAATGAATGATGCTTGTGAAACAAACACAATTGATGAAAGCTTGATGTCTGAAGCTGATGCGCTAAAAAAGTATATAAAATCTGTTTTTAATATATGGCATAGTGCGCTTTCGATATCTATTACCTATCAAAATTGCGTGAAAGATCCCATGGTATTGAGTTACTCCCATAGAATTACTGGATGGTCTAGTCCTATCTATGATTTGACAGAATATTTTTCATACGAAGTAAAAACAAATTTTGGATATGGTAGATCAAGTTACTTTTATATTGTATTAAGGTATAGAAATATTATAGTAACACCTTTCTCAGAATGGATTAACTATGAGATAGCTAGTTATTACCAAATAATAAGATATACAAGATCTTTTGAACTGGAAAATTCTAACTGGCTCCCTGCGCTGACATTTGTAAAGGAAACATGTAATCTTTCAATTACTGACGAACAAAAATTCATAGAAGAATATATCGTAAGGGAATGTGAAAATATGGTAGCTGGACTGGAAAGTATTATTCATAAAAATACATTCGAGTTCAAAAACAATGATGGTTACTATAAAAAAGAAATGGATGGTTTTATTCTTTTACATTTTCGAGGAGAAAAAATTAGTGGCGCTTTGAATTTCATATCTAAATTTACTGAATTCGAATCAACAGTAAATGTAAGCAAGTATATAGAAAGGATTGAATCGCTCAATTTTAAAATAAAACTAATTTTGTCTACAGAATTACCAAAAATAATAGAAGAAATAAAAAAATTAAATGAAAATATAGACGAAAAATCTGGAATTTTATTATTTAAAGAAGAAGAATATGACAAACTTGCTAATTCCTTCAGCACTAAAGTTTCAGAGTTAATTGGAGAAGAATATTCATATAATCCTGCATCTGATCTGCCAATCATTGACCAAGTTTTACAAGCAGAATTCGCATTAATTAATGAATTGCATGACGAAATTCAAAAACTTTCTGAAACTGTAAATAAGCTGAATAAGCAACATTCAGAATTGATCCGTATACATACCGACGTAGTTACATTTGAGTCAAATATCAATAACTATTTTGAAGGTAAATCTAATCCATCTTGATTTTTAAATTAGTATAGGCTTCTAGAATCAATTAGCATCACTCCCCTGCCATCTTGCAAGGTTTCCAAGGATGGTATTTTTTCTTAGGGAGAGCAAATACTCGCGATGCCCAACAACATGTAGTTCGCTCTTGGCCCGAGTAACAGCAACATTGATGAGATAGTCTCCGTCTTTGTTGATATTGTTTGAAAGATATGTTGATTTATTTCCTGGAGCTAAGGTGACGCTCAGTATGATCACATCTCGTTCATCTCCTTGGAATTTGTTTATCGTTGCAATACTCAGTCGTTGGTCAATATTTAACTCTTGTTCTAACTCTTTTTGTATTAAAGTCACTTGATCGTTAAAGGGAGCGATAACACCAATGTGAACATCGTTACCCAATCTAGTACGAATTTCATGGTATAGAGCACGAATCCTTCGTGCTTCTTCCGGATTGGTATTCGTATGCTCACTTATCTCACCCTTTACATCAACCCAATACCAACCACCCTTTGTTGGTACTTTTCCTGAAATTGGTATTAATCCAACTCCAAAGGTTGGCTCGTAAAAATGCGTGTTTGAAAAATCAATAATATCCTGATGACACCTATAATGATCTCTGAGGAATATGACGCTTCGATCACCTAATGTTTTCAATCTGCGATAAACGGCATCGTACAAGCTTCTCTTGGGATAACCTAAAGGAGGAAAACCATACTTGTGGGCAATCTCTGCATCATGTTCATTTTTAACCTGAGTGACGTGTTTTAGCTGTAATGGATCACCTAAAACAACAACCCTTTTCGCTCTAACCAATAGTGGATACATCGATACCAAATCGCATTGTGATGCCTCATCAATGATTATTAAATCAATACTTTCAGGTTTTGATGACAATCCTGAGTAGGCAGTTAACGCTGTGGTAAAAATCAAACGATGCTGCTTATGAAAAGCTAAATTCAAATCTCCATCATACGTTGATTTTACCTCTTTGAATTCATCTTCCAGAAACAAAAACGCAGCATCTGTTATTCCACCATTCAGCTTACTTGCATATGCTTCCAATAATTTCAAATCAAGGTGGTGCATATCATTTTCAATCACCGCCCTTAATAAATCAACAGCTGTGTATCCTCTGTCCTCAGTAGTTTCATTAAGCCACTTGTCTTTCAATGATTGTAAATCTGAGCTCCTATCATTATCCAATTGATTCATCAAGCGTTGTTCGAGCTTCGCCAAATAATTTAATTGATGTTCAGAACCAGATTGCTTTTGGCCTAACCTCAAACCATAAGGCATATCAAGTATTGACTCAAGTCGGCTACGAACAACATCAATAGCAAGATTATTTTTACTAGCAACAACTACTGTTTCACCTAGAATTATCGCATTTGCTATAAGATTTAAAACAACCTGAGTTTTGCCAGTACCCGGTGGTCCTGTAATACAAGTTAATCGTCGACTCAGCCCCGCACTTATTGCCTTTTTTTGTTTCTCATTTAAGGGGGAAATAGTGAATATGCTATCCGTTGAAATTTCATCTTCAATCAAACCAGTTTGGGGATTTGAACCCCAAATATGACCTAAAGCTCCATATCCTAGTTTTCCATCATATTTTTCGAGTTCTTCTAAATCGATCATCAACTCTTTGTGGATTGATGCTACATTTACCTTATCCTTGTTCGTGGAATCAGCTTTAATCTCCGCTTCTAGTAAATCTTTGGCTAGAGCAAATAGCTTTTTGAAGTGATCTACATCGGAAGTTATCGATATTTGAGATTTTGAACTATCAGAGTCCGGGATCTTTACATCGTTTTCGTTTTGAATAGTACTATCAGTTTCGGTAATCTCAGGAATGGAATTCCAGTGTGATGTCTTATATGTATGGGTTTCATCTATCCCTATGATCTTTAAAATATCAGATACATCCCTATGATTGATATTCATCTTATTACTATAAAGATCACTAAGTGTATCTACTATTGATCGAGGGTCACAAATATAAAAAAAGGACTGAAGAGCTGAATTTAAATATCCTCTGTTAAACTCAATAGGTTTACAAAAAAGGACTATGACTGTTATGTAATGAACCTCAGGTGCAGATTGAAAATCCCACAACTTATCTTTAAGAAAACTTCCAATGTTTTTTCTGTAGCGATTAACTTGTTGAAAGGGATTGGTAATATTAACACCACGATCCTCATAATTCATTTCAACGATGCTGCCATTATTCATTTCGATAGACCAAGCACTATCTTCAACAAAATTTAATTTACCATCACCATAATTTTTGAACTCAATGATGGTGAGCTGTCCATCACGCATGAAAACAGCATCAGGGCTGCTCTTGTCAATTTTAGGGTTACCGATGAGAGTCGCTAAAGGATCATCTTGATATTTGTGTTCAAGTGTACGAGCTAATTCACGAAAGAATATATTCTCATGCGAATGTTGAAATGGCTCTTTAAGGTAGATCTTCATCCTCAGTTATAAGTAAAATGAATCATTCATTGCCTATGAACATAGCAATTATGATTGATACTAAAATAGAAAAGTTTAAAGACGGTATGTAGTCTAGTTTACGACCTAAGCCCCCATCCTCAACTCTTCAATCTTCAACTCTTCAACTCTTCAGCTCTTCACCCAAACACGTCTTTAATCTTCGAGAAAAAGTCTTTCTTCTGATCTTTACGTGACGCAGGGTCGAAATTCTTGGAGCCTTTGAGGGCTTCAACGCTCTTGCGCTCCGCATCACTCAAGGCCGTCGGGATGTACACATTCACCTCAACAAACTGATCGCCGGGTTGCTTGGTGTTTAAGCCGACAATGCCCTTCCCTTTCATGCGAAGCAACTTTCCAGGCTGGGTTCCTGCTTCCACCTTGAGCTTGGCCTTGCCCTTCAAGGTCGGCACTTCGACTTCGGTACCGAGGATGGCATCGGTCACACTGAGCTGCAGTTCGTAGAAGATATCATCACCCTCTCTGCGGAAGGTGTCATCTTCCGCCTCTTCGATGAGCACGATCAAATTACCCGCCTCACCTCCGCGGATACCTGCGTTACCTTGACCACGAAGGGTGATATAATTTCCATTCGACACCCCGGATGGGATCTTGACCTTCACGGTCTCCTCGCCACGAACACGGCCTTCACCACCACAGGACGTACATTTGTTTTTGATGACGCGTCCTTCACCATAGCAGGTAGGACAGGTTTGCACGTTCACAAACTGGCCAAACATCGTGTTCGATACCTGACGCACCTGCCCTACCCCATTACAAGTCGAACAAGTCATGAAATCATCACTCGTTTCGGCTCCGCTGCCATTACATTTCCGGCAGGAAATATGCTTCTTAATCTTGAGCGTCTTCTCGGTACCGAAGGCGATTTCGTCGAGGGTGAGCTTGAGGCGCAATTTCATATCATCACCCGGCTGACCCACGCGACGCTGCGAACGGGAACGACCACCCCCTGCTCCGCCGAACATATCGCTGCCAAAGATATCGCCAAAGCGACTGAATATATCCTCAAAGCTCACATTCTGGAAGTCAGGCTCGTTGAATCCACCACTACTCATACCCGAGTGACCATAACGATCGTAGCGA
>Ga0169931_10003708_pt1 | contig 24118 bp, 13 predicted proteins | sample Kivu_15m_20L_FD_129675 | JGI IMG/M metagenome (GOLD analysis project Ga0169931, IMG submission 129675) | Freshwater microbial communities from Lake Kivu, Western Province, Rwanda to study Microbial Dark Matter (Phase II) - Kivu_15m_20L... | ecosystem: Environmental > Aquatic > Freshwater > Lake...
CGCTTCGCCGCATTTCGGCGAGCGCTGGGCGCGCCACTGGCTCGACCTCGCGCGCTACGCGGACAGCGACGGCTACGAGAAGGATCGCCCGCGCCCGTTCGCCTACACGTTCCGCGACTGGGTCATCGCCGCCATCAACAGCGACCTGCCCTTCGACCAGTTCAGCATCCAGCAGCTCGCCGGCGACCTCCTGCCGAACGCGACGCACGCGCAGAAAGTTGCCACCGGCTTCCACCGCCAGACGCTCACCAACACTGAGGGCGGCACCGACCAGGAGGAGTTCCGCTGCAAGGCCGTCGTGGACCGCGTGAGCACGACCGCGACCGTCTGGCTGGGCGCGACGATGGGCTGCGCCGAGTGCCACACGCACAAATACGACCCCTTCACGCAGCGCGAGTTTTACTCGCTCTTCGCCTTCTTCAACAACGCGAACGAGAAGGCCATCCCCGCGCCCACCGCCGACGAGCAGGCCGCCTTCGACAAGGCGAAGAAGATCCATGAAACCGTGACTCTGCAGCTCGAATCCGGGATTGATTCCTACCTTGTGTCCGCGCTGCCGCCCAAGCTCGCCGCGTGGCTCAAGACCGCGTCGCTCGACGCCGTCCCGTGGCGCGCGCTCGCGCCGGACAAGCTCGCGGCGAAGAACGGCACGACGCTCAAGGCCGACAAGGAAGCCGTCATCACGGCGAGCGGCGCGCTACCGGACAAGGACACCTACACGGTCGAGGCGAAGCTCGCGCTCAAACGCCTCACCGGCTTCCGGCTCGAAGCGATTGACGACCCCGACCCGAAGAAGGGCGCGGGCCGCTCGAAGGACGGCAACTTCGTGCTGACCAAGTTCGCCGTGAAGCTGTTTGTGCCCGGCCAGTTCGAGGGCAAGGAACTGGAACTCGCGACTGCGAAGGCGGACTTCTCGCAGGTGAAGTTCCCGGTGGAAGCCGCGCTCAAGGGCGAGGACACGTCCGGCTGGGCGATCTCGCCGCAGCAGCAGAAGTCGCACGTCGCCGTTTTCGAGTTGAAGTCGCCGCTCGACGTGCCCGAGGGCGCGCGGCTCGTCTTCACGCTGGACCACCAATACAAGGAGACTTACCTGCTCGGGCAGTTCCGCCTCGCCGCCACGGACGCCAGCGGCCCGCTGAAGCCCGATTTCACGCCGGACGCTGTCGCCGCCGCGCTGACCGCGAAGCCCGAGCAGCGCACGGCGAAGCAGACCGAGGCGCTGTCCAAATACTTCCGTGAGCAGGTGGACGAGCAGGGCCGCAAGCTCCACGCCGCGCTCGACGAGCATAAGAAGAAGGCTCCGGTTGCTTCCGCCACCACCGCCGCCGTGCTCGCCGAGGAGCCGGGCGTGCGGAAGACGTTTGTCCATGTGCGCGGCAACTTCCTCGACAAGGGCACCGAGGTCCACGCCGCCGTGCCCGCCGTGCTGCACCCGCTCAAGCCGCGCGCCGCGCAGCCCGACCGCCTCGACCTCGCGCAGTGGCTCTTCGCGCCGGACAACCCGCTCACCGCGCGCGTCTCGGTGAACCACGTCTGGAAAAACCTCTTCGGCCGCGGACTGGTCGCGACCGTCGAGGACTTCGGCAAGCAGGGCGAAAAGCCCACGCACCCGGAACTCTTGGATTGGTTGGCCAGCGCCTTTGCTGCGCCAGCGGATCACGCACCACGCACCACGCACCACGCCGGGCTTGGATGGAGTAGAAAGCAGCTCATCAAACTCATCGTCACCAGCGCGACCTACCGTCAGTCCTCCGTCAACCGCCCCGAACTCCAGGAGCGCGACCCGAACAATCTGCTGCTCGCCCGGCAAAACCGCCTGCGCCTCGAAGCCGAGACCGTGCGCGACGCCTACCTCGCCGCCAGCGGCCTGTTGAACCCGAAGATTGGCGGTCCGAGCATCCGCCCGCCGCTGCCCGCCGACATCGCCGCGCTGGGCTACGCGAACTCCGTGAAGTGGGCCGAAAGCAAGGGCGACGAGAAGAACCGGCGCGGCCTCTACATCTTCTTCCAGCGCACCGTGCCGTATCCGATGCTGATGACCTTCGACGCGCCCGACTCAAACTCCACCTGCGCCCGCCGCGAGCGCAGCAACACGCCGCTCCAGGCGCTCACGCTGCTCAACGACCCCGTTTTCTTCGAGTGTGCGCAGCAGCTTGGCGCGCGCATGGCCGAAGTGCCCACCGCCGACGCCGCCGAGCGCATCCGCCACGGCTTCGAGCGCGCCCTCGCCCGCCCACCGAGCGCGGAGGAACTCAGCCGCCTGCTGAAACTTTACGAAGCCCAGCTCAAGCTCGCGCAGGCGAACGCCGACGGTGCGGCTAAAATCGCCGGAGCCGCCAAGCCCGCGCCGGAGGTCGCCGAGAAGGCCACGCTCGTCGCGCTGGGCCGGGTGATGCTGAATCTGGACGAGTTTTTCACTCGTGATTAGTAGTCGCAGGCGGTGAAGAAGTCTGCCACTCTGCCGGCAGTATGGTTCAGAAAGTCAGCATCAGGAACTTCAAGTCCATCAAGGAGCTGGAGGTCGCGTGTCGGAAGGTGAACGTCTTCATCGGCGAGCCGAACAGCGGAAAATCGAACATCTTGGAAGCGTTAGCCTTGCTCTCAGAGGGGTTTCCTTGTGCAAACGTCAAGAACCTGGTTCGGTATCGGCACGTTTCCGATTTGTTCCATGACCAGAACATCGCCGCCCCCGCAGAAGTGCGGGCGGATTCACTGCACTGCTCGCTTACTAGCCGCCAACATTCTGCAGATGTGTCCATTGTGTCCGACAGAGTGCAGTTTGGCCGATACTCCCTGAATTCGGATGGTTCGCACTCTGGAGGGTCAAATGCCCACCTCAAGCCCTCTGTAAAATACTACATGTTCGATGCGGCGGCGCCGCTCAACGACCCTCGACCCGGATTCCTTCTGCCACCATTCGGGCAGAACTTGGTTGCCCTTCTGAACAGCAACAAGGTGCTTCGTGAATTAGTGAAAGGATTGCTTGGCGAGAAGAGGCTTAAGCTGCAAATCCGGGTCGCCGAGTCGGAGTTGTTCGCCACGAAAGAGGTTGATGAGGTGCTTTACAGCTACTCCTACCCGACACTGTCTGAAACGCTTCGCCGGATAGTATTCTACATGGCGGTTCTGGAGACCAACCAAGATGCCTCGCTCGTCTTGGATGAACCGGAATCGAACACCTTCCCCTTCTACACCAAGTATCTGGCAGAGCGCATCGGCCTGGATCCGACCAACCAGTTCTTCCTCAGCACGCATAATCCCTACCTTCTCCAGTCCATCGTGCAAAAGACGCCCATCACGGACTTGGCCGTCTTCATCACCTATATGCGCGATTATCAGACTCGTCTGCGCCAGTTGACGGACGCCGAGACAGCCAGCCTGCTTGACCCACCGACCGGCTCGGTGGCGGACGTGTTCTTCAATTTGGACAAGTTCGTCGAGGAATGAGGCTGTTTCTGGAGTGCGACGCGGACGAGCGACTGGCCCGGCTCATGGGCTTCACGCGGCGCGACATCGAACACGCGGGCGGAAAGGGTGCGGTCTGCAACGGTCTGCTGCGCAATCGGGGAGTGCTGGGGATGGTGGACGAAGACCCAAACAAGTCCCAGCCCGCCTATCTGAGCACTTGCCGCCTGATTGGGGAGCAGCACCGCATCCGGCTGCTGGCCGACGAGGAACGAGGCAACCGGGTCGTCATGCTATGTCCTGACTTGGAAGGCTGGCTGGTGGAGGCCCTGAAGAAGCAGAAGATTCCTCATTCAAAGTTTGGCCTGCCGGACAATCCCGAGCACGTTCACGGCGTCATCAACACACGCTTGAAGGCGGTTGAGGACATTGTCCGGGCTTTGAATGAAGCCGGCTCGAAGCCGCTCGAATACTTGCAGAGCCTGTTGAAGCCGACGTGAAAGCACTGACGATGAACTCCCGCCCCGACCTCTCGCCGTCCGACATCGCCCACCTCACCCGCCGCGATTTCCTCGCCGGCACCGGCATGGGCACGCTCGCGCTCGCGTCGCTGCTCGCGGAGAAGGGCTACGCCCTGCCGTCCGCCGACCCGCTCGCGCCGCGCGCGTCGCATTTCACGCCGCGCGCGAAGAACTGCATCCTCATCTACTTCGAGGGCGCGCCCAGCCACATTGACCTGTTCGACCCGAAGCCGAAGCTGAACACGATGAACGGCCAGAAGCTGCCGGACGAGATGCTGGAGAAGGTCCGCTTCGCGTTCATCAAGAAGGAGGGCGTCCGCCTCATGGGCAGCCCGCGCAAGTTCACCCCGCACGGCCGGTGCGGCATGGAGTTGAGCGACCTGCTCCCGCACATCGGGTCCATCGCGGACGACATTTGCCTCGTGCGCTCGATGAACACGACGCAGTTCAACCACCATCCCGGCCAGCTCATGATGAACTGCGGCTCGCCGCTGTTCGGCCGGCCGACGCTCGGCGCGTGGCTCACCTACGGCCTCGGCAACGAGTCGCGCGACCTGCCCGCCTACGTCGTGCTGCACGCGGGCCGCGGCTCCAGCGCAGGCGCGAGCGCGTGGACGAGCGGTTTTCTCCCCAGCACTTACGCGGGCGTCTTGTTCCGCAACCAAGGCGACCCGGTGCTGAACTTGTCCAACCCGCCGGGCTTCACCGACGAAATGCAGCATCTCGGCCTCGATGCCATCGGCGACCTGAATCGCCTGCGCCACAAACACGTCGCCGACCCGGAAATCGCCTCGCGTATCGGCGCGTATGAGCTGGCGGGCCGGATGCAGGCCGCGACGCCGGAACTGATGGACTTGAGCAAGGAATCGCAGGCGACGCTCGACCTCTACGGCGTCGGCCGGAAGTCCCGCGAGAACCCCGGCGGGCGCGGCGGCGGGCCGGAAACCTACTCGACCTTCTCGCGCAACTGCCTGCTCGCGCGCCGCATGGTCGAGCGCGGCGTGCGCTTCGTCACGCTGCTGCACGCGTCGTGGGACCACCACAGCAACATCAACCAGGAGCTGCCCTTCTGCGCCGGCATGGCGGACCAGCCCATCGCCGCGCTGGTGCGCGACCTGAAGCAGCGTGGGATGCTCGACGACACCATGGTCATCTGGGCCAGCGAATTCGGCCGCACGCCGCTCGGCGAGAATCGCGGCGGCTCATCCAACGTCACGGGCCGCGACCATCACCCGTTCGCGTTCTCGATGTGGCTCGCCGGCGGCGGCATCAAGGGCGGACAAGTCATCGGCGAGACGGACGAAATCGGCTGGGGCATCACGCGCGACCCCGTGAGCGTCCACGATCTGCACGCGACCGTCCTCAAGCAGTTCGGCTTCGACCACGAGCGGCTCACCTACCGTTCGCAGGGGCTGGACTTCAAACTCACCGGCTTCGAGGGCGCGCGTGTGGTGCCACAGTTGCTGGCATAACCGGCCTTCCTTTCCGAGCCGCGTTGCCACCGTTCATTCAGCCAGGCGCGGGCGGCGGAGCGTGTTGCGATCAGCGGCCGGCAGGCCCGGCCAGAGTCCCTTGGGCAAGATCCTTTCCCGGCCGCGCCGGTTGGAGCGCCGCCGCGAATCTGCTGGCCAGTTCATCGAGATTGGCGGGGTCGAAGACGCGGGAATGTTTGCCCAGAATCTGATGCACGCGCACGCCCCCGCGCGCCATGTGTCTCCAGATCGGCAGGCAAGTGCGGGAGGGATCCGCGCACAGGAAGAAATCCACCGCGCCGGGATAGGGCCGGAGCCGGTATTCCGGGCCGGCGAACTGGAGGGGATCCTCGTCAGCCGCCGGTGACGGAGCCGGACCAGGATCCGGCGGGTCGGCCTGCGGGGCTTCACGGGTCAGCAGCCAATACCGCAACGCGGCGTAGCGGCCGCGCAAATAGGCCCGCCGTTCGGGGCCGGACAGGCCGCGCCAAACCCGCCAATGGGCGCGCCAGCGGCCGGCCAGGTAGCGCGCGAGTTCGCGGTTGGTCGCCAGCCAGGTGCCGGATCGCCAGTGCCGCCAGCCGCGCTCCATCCAGTGCGGCACGATGGCCCGCACGAAGACGTGCCACGGCATCCGGCAGAGAATCGGCTGCGTGTCGAACAGGGCCACCATCCCCACCGGCCGCCCGGCTTGCTGAAGCTGGCGGGCAATTTCATACGCGATCACCCCGCCCATGGAGTATCCGGCCACGTGATAGGATCCGGACGGCTGGAAGGAGACCATTTCCTCCACGTAGTGCGCGGCCATTGCCTCGACCGTATCGCGATAGATGATCCGTCCGTCCGATCCGAGCGCCTGCAGACCGTAAGCGGGTTGATCCGGCGGCAGCCGACGGGCCAGTCCAAGGAAGACGCCCACCGAACCGCCCAGCCCATGCACGAAGAACACCGGCGGCCGGCCGCCCTCCGGCTTCAGCGGCACGAGCGCGGTCCAAGGCGGCAACTGGCCCTGGCCCGCCAGCAGCCGGGCGAGCTTGCGCGGCGTGGGCGCGTGGAACAGCGCGGCAAGGGGCACCGGCTGGCCGGTGATGCGGCTGATGTCCTGAATGAGCCGCGCGGCCAGCAGCGAATGCCCGCCGCAGTTGAAGAAGTCATCCTCGGGCGTCAGGCCTCGCACGCCCAGGCAAGCCTCCCATTGCTCGACAAGCCGCTGTTCGAGCAGCGTTTCCGGGACCGGCACCTCCGGGCCAGCCTCGGCGGTTCGCACTTCGGGCTTGGGCAGTGCCTTGCGATCCAGCTTGCCGTTCGGAGTCAACGGCAGGGCGGTGAGGAACACGAAGACCGACGGCACCATGTAGTCCGGCAACTGCTTCTCCAAGGCGGCGCGCAGGCCGGCGGCATCTGCGGGGGCAGGTTGCGCCACCACGTAGGCCGCGAGTCGGAGGTCGCCCGGCGATTCCTCCCACGGCTGCACGACGGCCTCGCGCACACCGGGGCACTGGCGCAACGCGGCTTCGATTTCCCCCGGTTCGATGCGGAATCCCCGCAGCTTGATCTGGTGGTCCAAGCGGCCCAGAAACTCAATCTCCCCATCCCCGCGCCAACGGCAGCGGTCGCCAGTGCGATACATCCGGCCGCCGCCCAGCTCCGGTGGACACGTCACAAACCGCTCCGCCGTCAGGTCCGGGCGATTCCGGTAGCCGCGCGCCAGGCCGTCGCCGCCGATGAACAACTCGCCCGGCACGCCGGGGGACAGGGTTGGCCGGCGGCATCGAGGATGTGGCAGCGCGTGTTCGCCAGCGGGTGGCCAATGCTCACCGTTCCGTCCGATGACACCGCCGCCGCCGTGGACCAGATCGTTGTCTCGGTCGGACCGTAAACGTTCCAAAGGCGATGACAGCACGGGCGCAGCGCGGCAGCCAGAGTAGGCGGCAACGCCTCCCCACCGCACAGCGCCTGCAACCGAGAATCCCCACGCCAGCCCGCCTCCAAGAGCAGCCGCCAAGTCGCGGGCGTCGCTTGCAGGCAGGTGATGGCGCTGCGCTCCATTTCCGCCGCGAGCGCGTGCCCGTCGTATCTGGCCGCCTCCGGACAGATGACCACGCGCGCTCCCACCATCAGCGGGAGGAAGAGTTCGAGCGCGCAGATGTCGAAGCCGACGCTCGTCACCGTGAGCAGCGCGTCCGCCGAACCCAAACCCAGCCGGCCGCGCATGTCCCAAAGCAGGTTGACCACGCCCCCATGGAAGACCTCGACGCCCTTGGGCCGGCCCGTCGAGCCGGAGGTGTAAATCAAATACGCGAGTTGGTCCGGTTTCGCCGGCTGGACGGCGGCGGGGTGTGAAGTGGCGGCGGGTGGTGCCTCGTCGAGGCAGACCAGTTGCGCCTCCGCCACCGGCAGCCGCCCGCGCAACGCCGACTGGGTCAAAACCAGGCGCGCACCGCTGTCGTTGACCATGCCGGCCAGCCGCTCCGGTGGGAGCTTCGGATCCAGCGGCAAGTAGGCCGCGCCCGCCTTGAGCACGGCCAGCAGCGCGGCCACCAGGTCGGGCGAGCGCTCCAGACACACGCCGACGATTGCTTCGGCTTGGACGCCGAAAGCGCGCAACCGCCGCGCCAGTTCCTCCGCGCGGGCGGCCAACTCCGCATAAGTCAGGCGTTGTTCACCAGCGACCACGGCCACGGCGTCCGGCGTGCGCGCCGCCTGCGCCTCGAACAGTTGATGCACGCACTGCTCGCGGGGGTAATCCGCGTCAGTCCGGTTCCATTCCGCGAGCAGCCGGCGCTCGCCCTCCGGCAACATGGACAGCGCGGCAATCCGTGTTTCGGGCTGGGCGACGATGCCGCGCAGCAGCGTCTCCCAGCGTGCGGCCAGCCGGTCAATCGTCTCCGCGTCGAAAATCGCGGCGTCGTATTCCCAGTCGCACAGGAGTTCGCCGGCCTCCTCGTCCACATGCAGGCTGAGGGTGAACTTGGTCGTGCCGTTGGGCAGCCCCTTCATCTCCGAGCGCACCGGGCCGGCCTCGATCAGCTCGCGCGGCACGTTGCGGAGCTGGAAGAAATGCTGGAACCACGGCGAGCGGCTCAGGTCACGGTCGGTCGGCAGCAGTTGCACGAGGCTCTCGAACGGCAGCTCCGCGTGGTCGTGCGCCTCGAGCGTGGTCAGCTTCACGCGGTGAAGCAGCTCGGTGAAGGTGGGATTACCCGCCAGCCCGGTGCGCAGCGGCAGCGTGTTCAGAAAGCAGCCAATCAACGCCTCGGTCTCGCGCGGGTTGCGGTTCGCGAAGGGGACGCCCACCGTCACGTCATCCTGCTGGGAGTGCCGGAAGAGCAGCACCTTGAAAGCCGCCAGCAGCACCATGAACAAGGTGGCCTCCTCGCGTTGGGCCAGCGCCGCCAGCTCCGTCCGCAGCGAACGCGGCAGGACGAAGAACCGGTTCGCGCCGCGCAAAGATTCCACCGCCGGGCGAGCGCGATCCGCCGGCAATTCCAGCGCGGGCGGCGCATCTTGTAACTTGCGCCGCCAGTAATCGGTGAGACGGGTCAGCGTGTGGCCGCTAAGAAAGCGCTCCTGCCAGTGCGCAAAATCCACGTATTGAACCCGCAGCTCCGGCAGCTCCGGCGGCCGGCCCGCCAGCAGGCTGCCATAGAGACTGCCCAGCTCACGACAGAGCACGCCCAGCGACCAGCCATCGAAAACGATGTGATGCACCACCACGACCAGCGCGTGCTCCTCCGCGCCGAGCCGCACCAGCTCCGCACGCCACAGGGGGCCGCGTTCGAGGTCGAAACCCTGCCGCGCCCATTCGCGAGCAAGAACCGCAAGCCGGGCTTCCTGCTCCGCCCCGGCCAGCTCGCGCAAGTCGGCGGTTTCCAACCTGAACTCCGCGCGCGGTGCGACCACCTGCATCACGTCGGAGCCGCGCATTTCAAACGTTGTTCGCAACGTCTCGTGCCGCGCCGCCAGCATCTGCAAGGCCCGTTCCAGCAGTGCGCCGTCCAGCGGGCCATGGAGCCGGAACAGCTTCGCGGTGTTGTAGGCGGGCGAGTCCGGCGCGTAGCGTTGCAGGAACCACATCCGCCGCTGCGCGGAGGACGCGGGCACGACGAGCGGGCGGTCGCCCACCGTCGCGCGCGCCGGACAGGGCAAGAGTGGTGGTGGCGCGGCGCGGCGCGGCTCCGCGCCCGTGCCCAGCCGGGCCGCGAGCGCAGCCCGCTGCGCGGGCGTGAGCCGCGCGAGCCGCTCCCGCAAGTCTGCGCTGTCCGATGTCACGCTCATGGCCCCGCCAGCAGCTTGCGCGCGTCCTCGGGCGGCAGTTCCTCCAGCGCGGAGGCCAATGCCTCCAACTCCCGTTCCTCGCGCAGCCGCGCCAGTTCCCGCGCCAGCGACGCGGGTGTCGGACGGCGGAAGACCGTCGTGGGCGGTGGCAGGAAACCCAACCCTGCTTCCAGCCGCACCAGCACTTGCACGGCGCGAATCGAATCCCCACCCGCCGCAAAGAAGTTGTCGTGCCGGCCCACGCGCGGCAGCCGCAACACCTCGGCAAACACGGCGGCCACCGCCGCCTCCGCCTCGCCCTGCGGCGGCTCATACGCGATGGCCAGCGCGGCGGCGAGCCGGTCTTCCAGGCCGATGCGTTGCACCTTGCCGGTCGGCCCCTTGGGAATCTCGCGCACGACCACGATGCGGCTGGGCACCTTGAAGCGCGGGAAGCGCTGCGCCAGCGCCTCGCGCAGTTCAAACTCATCCAGCGTGGTTCCTGCCTTCGGCACCACCGCCGCCGCAAGGTCTTCGCCAAGGGTCGCGTGCCGCAGCGCGAAGGCCACCGCCTGAGCGACGCCGGGCTGCGCCAGCAGCGCCTCGTCCACCTCGCGCGGCGAAATCTTCTCGCCGCCCCGGTTGATGATTTCCTTGAGCCGTCCGGTGACGAACACGTAACCGTCCGCGTCCAGCCGCCCCTGGTCGCCCGTGCGAAACCAGCCGTCGGTGAAGGCCGCTGCGTTGGCGGCGGGATTCTGGTCGTAGCCCGGCGTGACATTCGGCCCGCGAATCGCGATTTCGCCCGTCTCCTCCGCACCAAGTGGGCGGTTCGCGGCATCGAGGATGGCAATCTCCGGCCCGGCGGCGCGGCCCACTGAACCGGGCTTGCGCGCGCCGGGCGGCAGCGGATTACTCGCCATCTGGTGCGCCGCCTCCGTCATGCCGTATGCCTCGATGGCCGGTGCATGGAAGACCCGTTCCAACTCCGCCATCATCGCCGGGGGCAGTGCCGCCGAGGAGGACCGGATGAAGCGCAGCGGCTGGCGGGCGATCACCTCCGCGTGTCCTTGCGCCGCGCCGAGAATGGCCGCGTGCATGGTCGGCACGGCCGAATACCAGGTCGGACGGAACTCCCCCAACCAGCCGAAAAACCGCGCGGCCTCGAAGCGCGGGGGACACGCCACGCTCGCGCCCGCCGTCAGCGAGGAAAGCAGCACACCCACCAGCCCGTGAATGTGAAACAACGGCATCACGTTCAGGCACCGGTCGGCCGGCGTCAGTTCCAGCGTCCGCGCGATGTGCCGGGCGGAACTCAGGAGATTCCGGTGCGTCAGCGGCACCAGCTTGGGCTTGGAGGTCGTGCCCGAGGTGTGAAGCACCAGCGCGACATCGTCCGCCGCGCCGACGCGGGCCGCGAATTCCGGTCCGGCCAGCCGGCCTCCGACCAACTCCGCCCGCCAGCCATCCGGCGCAACCGCCGGGGTCAGCTCTAGAACGGGGATGCCGCGCTGTTGCGCCGCTTCCCGCGCAGTCGAGGCTTCGCCCGCCTTCACCACCAGCGCCCGCGCGTTCAAATCACCCAGATAAAACGCAAACTCTTCCCGCGCGAAGGCCGGGTTCAGCGGTGCCGCCGTCGCGTGCGCCGCCACGCCCAGAAACGCCACCGCCATGTCCAGCGCGTCGGGCAGCACGATGGCGACGCGATCCCCCGGCGCGATGCCTTGCGCCGCCAGCGCGCCGCCAGTGCGGGTCGCCGAATCGTGCAACTGCCGGAACGTGATCACCGCCCCACCACCAAGCAGGGCGGCGGACTCCGGCTGGCGGCGGGCCACGGCCTCCAGCGCGGCGGATAACCCCACTGCGCCGGCCAGTTGCCCTTCCGAATGCGAGTGGCTCAACATTTTTTGTCCGGGGAAGGTGGTGAAGCGGCTGCTACAGGGCAACCATTTCCTGCCGCAATTTTCCGCCGCCCGGCCTCACTGGCGCTTGACCCGCCTCACCCGGCGGGCCGTAATCCCGCGAATCCGCAGCCGGCCAGACCGGTCAGAACACACACCATGAAACGCCAACGCTTCCTCCTCGCCCTTGCCACCGCCGCCGTGCTGGCCGCGCTCCCCGCGTCCGCCGCGCCGATTCCCGACGACGCCAAGATCAACGGCTTCGCCATCGGCTGCCAGGCCTACACTTTCAACCGCTTCTCCGTCTTCGAGGCCATCGAGAAGACCGCCGAGGCCGGCGGCAAGGTCATCGAGTTCTACCCCGGCCAGTTCCTCACGAAGGAGGACAAGCTCGCCAACAAGACCAAGTGGAGCCACGACGCCCCGCCGGAGGTCATCGCGCAGGTGAAGGCCAAGCTCGCGCAGCACAAAGTCCGCGCGGTCAACTACGGCGTCGTGGGCATCCCCAAGGACGAGGCGGGCGCGCGGAAGATTTTTGAGTTCGCCAAGACGATGGGCCTCTACGGCGTCACGACCGAGTCCGTGGACAACCTCGACCTCATCGAGAAGCTCGTGAAGGAATACGACCTCCGTGTGGGCATTCACCAGCACGCGAAGCGCTTCAAGAAGGAGCGCGACGCGCAGGGCAACCAGGTCATTGACCCGAGCTACAAGGTCTGGGATCCGACCTTCATCCGCGACCAGGTGGCGAAGCGCGACAAGCGCATCGGCGCGTGCGCGGATCTCGGCCACTGGCAGACTTCCGGCCTGAAGGCGCTCGACTGCGTGAAGATTCTCGAGGGCCGCATCATGAGCGTCCACATGAAGGAGCGCGCCGCGCTCGGCCCCGGCCAGCACGACACGATTTTCGGCACCGGCATCACGGACATGGGCGCGATCCTCGCCGAGCTGCGCCGGCAGAAGTTCGAGGGCAACATCTCCATCGAATACGAATACAACTGGGACAACTCCGTGCCCGACGTGAAGCAGTGCGTGGACTTCGTCCGCAACTGGAAGCCGGGCAGGTAGAAGGAGCGCCGGCGCAAGGTGGCGCAGACTGGCAGTCTGCTGTTTCGCGGATTGGCAATCCGCCAGCCGCCGCCGGGTCATCCTCCCGCCGACTGCCAGTCGGCGAAACAGCAGGTTGCCAACCTGCGCTACGGCGCGCGGATCTGGAAGAACTGCGGGTCGCCGCCGAACGGAACGAAGACTTCACCGTCGGGGAACCGGCCGGTTGCGTTCGTGAGGGTGGTGAAGACGCCGGTCGGACTCGCATTTGTGCGCAGCTCGTAGGCGCGGCCGACGGCGGCCGGCCAGCTCACGCGCAGCAGCCGCAGCGAGGGGTTCCACACCGAGGCGTCCAGCGCGAAGCGAAACGGCGAGTTCAAGTCGTTCGGGTGCGAGCCGATGGCGTGCTCGCGCGCGTTGTTGAAGCCGTCGCCGTCCGGGTCATCCAGCGGGCCGAAGGCGAGCGAGCCGAGTCGGGCCGTTTCCCAGTTGTCATCCAGCCCGTCGCCGTCCGTGTCGAGGATGGACACGCCTTTGAGGACGAGGCTCACCGACGTGACGCTGCCGGTGCCGGCGACCTCCTCATCGCTCACCTGCACGGTCCAGGTGCCCGCGCCCGGCTCGAAGAAATGGTGCGTGCTCCAATACGTCCAGTCCGCGAGCGAGCCGCTGCCGGTGAAGGGATTGAAGCGCTGGAGGATGCTGCGCGTGCCGGAGGGCGAAGTGACGGTGATGCGCAAATCGCCGCGAAAACCGTGCGTGGTCTGCACCCGCACGCCGACGTGCTCGCAGCTCAACTCGTTGGTGACGACGAACGGCTGGCGCACGGCGTCGAGTTCCAGCCGCACGCGCAGGTCCGCGTTGGTCTGCGCCACGGCCGCGAGCGCGTCGCCGTTGGTCTGGTTGATGAAGATGGCGGGGATGGCGAGCACACCATTGGTCAGCAGCATGCTCACGAGGTTGGTGCTGGGCGCGTTGTCGTAGATGACCGCGAACGCCGCGCCCGCGTCCTGCGCGCGCTGGATTTTCTCGTGGAAGGTCGAGGTGCCGCGCTCGATCAGTGCGCCCTTGCCGGTGAGGTTCGTGGTCAAGGTGCTGTTCGCCTGGCCCACGAAGACCAGCGGCAGGCTCGCAGTGGGTGAGTCGGGACGGAGGTTTTCGCCGGGGGCCTGCTCCGGGTGCAGCCCCTCCTCGGGCATCAATCCCACGATGGTTCCCAGCTCGACAGGCACGTTTGCGCCGGTCGCGCGCACGAGGAAGCCGGCGTCGGGGATCGCGGTCGCCGCGTTCGAGACCAGCGTGAGCGTCGTGGCGGGCGGGCGGTTGGACCAGACCTGCGCCAACCGCACGGCCAGCCCCGCGTCCGGCACGCCGTAGCCGAGGTTGTGGCTGACGCGCAGGCCCGCGCCATTGGTGGCGAGGTCGCGGTCCGCCAGGTCGTAGTGGCGCGACGAGAGCGCGAGGATTTGCTGCACGTCGCGGATGGTGAGGTTGGTGTTTGCACCCAGCATCAGCGCGCAAAGGCCGGCGATCTGCGGCGCGGCGAAGGACGTGCCTTGCGGGCTTAACGAGTTGAACGCGTAGTCCGCCGAGTCATCCAGATAGAAGACCCCCGCGTTATAGCCGAAGGACATGCCCGCGCGGTCAGTGGTCGGCGGCGCGCCGAGGTTGCCATCGCCCACCGGCGCGGCCACGAGCACGGACGCGCCCGGCGTGCTGTAGATGGCCACGCGCCCGGTGATGCGCGCGCCGGCCACGGTAATGACGCGCGGGTCGCCGGTGTAGGCCTGGTCGTTGGCGTTGGCCGCGTCTTCGCGTTCGTTTCCGGCGGCGCGGGTCATCAGGATGCCGCGCCCGCCGCGCCCGAAGGCCACGGCGTTGGACAGGCCGGCCTCGGCCATCGCGCTGACGGGGTTCAAGCCCGAGCCGCTGTTGAGCCAACTGTGGTTCTGCACGCTCACCACGTTGCTCATGTATTGGAACATCACGCCGATCTGCTCCTCGGTGGCCCCCAGCATCTTCCAGGCGGCGAGGCTGGCGGACGGGGCCACGCCGCTGATGCCCACGCCGTTGTTGCCGCGCGCCACCGCGTAGCCAGCGACGGCCGTGCCGTGGTTGTCCGAGGACAGGAGCTGCGCGCCGTTGGTGTTGCCGTTGTCGAAGTTGTAATGCGGCTGCCCAGCGGCGGGCGCGGCAAAATCCGGGTGACTGATCTCCACGCCGTTGTCCGCGATGGCGATGAGCACGCCCGCGCCCTGCGAGAACGGCCACGCGGCGCGCACGTTCAAGTCCACGCCCTGCGGCACGCCGCTCGCGTTGCGGTTCTCCAGGTTCCACTGGTTCGGGATGAGCCGGTCGTTGAACCGCGCCGCGTAAGGCCCGCTGGTTCGCAGGGGAAAGCGCCGCACCGGATGCGCGGCGAGCACGCCCGGCAAGGTCGCGAGCCGCTCCGCCTCGCGCGCGGCGGTCCACGCGTCCGGGGCTTGCAGGACGAACCACTGCGGCGCGAAGACGCGCGACACGACGAGCTTGGTGCCCGCCACGAGTGCATTCACGTCCGCGCCATCGGCGAGCCGGAACGAGATGCGGCTGGTGAGGTCCACCGTTTGCGCCGGGTCATCGGCGCGGCGGGCGGGCAGCTCGGGCCGGAGCATCGCGGTGACGCGCACGCCGGCGGGGATGGCCACGCGATACGCGACCGGCTGCGGCTCGCGGAAGCGGAACTCCACCTCCTCCGCAGCCCGCGCGGGGCGGGTCAAGGCGAGCAAAAGCCCAAGGCACAGGAGTTGTCGCAGGATGGACACCACGCCCCAGCGAACCTGAAAACGGGCCGTTCCGCGAGCCGAAAGTCCCCGCCGACGCTCGGGGATTTCCCGGAGGCCGGGCCGCGCGGTCAGCGCGGTCGGCGGCGCGACGCGGTGGGCGTGGGCGCGAAGACCGCGTCGTGCTGGAAGAGCGAGGCCCACTCGTGCGCCTCGGCGTGGTCGGCAGGGGAGCCGCCGCGCAGTTCGTAACGGCCGTTGCGGTGGCGGTGGAGCGTGGCTTTGCCGAAGCAGGCCACGGGTTCGGAGTGACGGTCCCAGTCGGGGAACAGGATGTTTTTCACGCCGCCAGTCTGCGGGCGGCGGTGGGACATCGGCTGTCCGAGGGAAGGGAATTTGCCTCACGCAAAGGACGCGGAGGGCGCAAAGGATTCCGGCTCTGTCTGCTTTGCGCCCTTCGCGTCCTTTGCGTGAGCCAGCGGTTCAGAGCTTCCGGTGGTCCGCCGTGCTGACGGGGATGTCCTTCGGCGCTTCGACCAGCAGCCGCTTCACGTCGGCCACGAAGGCGCGCACGTCGCCCTCCGTCGTGTCCCACGCGCACATGAGGCGGCAGCCGCCCTGACCGATGAAGGTGTAGAACTTCCAGCCCGCCGCCCGCAGCGCGACGATGAGCCACGGCGGCATCTCGATGAAGACCGCGTTGGCCTGGCGCGGGAACATGAGGCGCAGCTCGGGCAGCTTCACCAGTTCGTCGTGCAGCAGCGCGGCCATCGCGTTCGCGTGCGCGGCGTGCCGGAGCCACGCGCCGTCCTTGAGCATCCCGACCCACGGCGCGGAGAGGAACCGCATCTTCGACGCGAGCTGGCCGGCCTGCTTGCAGCGGTAGTCGAACTCGCGCGCCAGCTCGCGGTTGAAGAACACCACCGCGTCGCCCACCGCCGTGCCGTTCTTGGTGCCGCCGAAGCACAGCACGTCCACGCCGGCCTCCCACGTCACCTCGCGCGGGTGGCAGCCCAGCGACGCGACGGCGTTGGCGAAGCGCGCGCCGTCCATGTGCAGGCTCAGGCCGAGCTGCTTGGTCTTGGCCCAGATGGCCTTCAGTTCCGCGATGGAATAGACCGTGCCCAGCTCGGTGCTCTGCGTGACGCTGACGGCGCGGGGCTTCGGGTAATGCACGTCGGAGCGCTTCTTGACCATGCGTTCGATGCCGGCGGGGTCAATCTTCCCGTTCGCGCCGGGGACGGTGAGCACCTTCATGCCGTTGCTGAAGAACTCCGGCGCGCCGCACTCGTCGGACTCCACGTGCGCCGTCTCGTGGCAAAGGATGCTGTGGAAGGACTGGCCGAGCGACGCGAGCGAGAGGGAGTTCGCCGCCGTGCCGTTGAAGACGAAGAACACCTCGCACGCCATGCCGAAGGTCTCGCGCAGCAGGTCGGCGGCCTCGGCGGTCCAGCGGTCGTCGCCATAGCTGGGGGCGTGGCCGGCGTTGGCGGCGGCGAGGGCCTGCCAGGCCTCGGGACAGATGCCGGCGTAGTTGTCGCTGGCGAAGTGACGGCGAGCGGATTGCATGGGCGGAGGATGGGCGGCGGGGCGGCGAATTGACAAGCCCGAGGGCGGGCGCGATAAGTAGTCCGACCCTGATGCGCCACACATGCCTCCCGTGAACCATACCAATCCAAACCGCCCGTTGTCTCACCAGCTTCGGGACGGCTTCACGCTCATCGAATTGCTTGTCGTCATCGCCATCATCGCGATTCTGGCGGGGATGCTGTTGCCGGCGTTGAGCAAGGCGAAGCAGAAGGCGCACGGGACACAATGCTTGAACGGGCTGAAGCAGTTGGAACTGGCCATCACAATGTATTCGGACGACCACGACGACAAGATCATCTCCAACAACAACGCGGCGGGAGCGGCCACGTCAGCCGAACCAAACGCGTGGATTCAGGGCAACGTCCAGCTTGGGAATGCCAACTACGCCAACGAAATCCGCAACGGCAAGCTGTTCCCTTACCACAACACCGAGAAGATTTACGTCTGTCCCGGCACCCGTGCCAAGACCGTCGGTGGCACGGTTGGGATTCCACACCACCGCTCCTACGCGATGTCCGTGGGCGTAAATTGCACCGTGGTCGCCCAAAGCGTCAGGCGCATTGCCGAAATTCAGAAGCCCTCGGACCTGATTATCTTTCTGGAGGAGAATCCCGTCAGCATCGACAACGGGGCGGCAGGTATCCGGCCATTGAGCGCGCTGCAAGGTGGACAGTGGACCACGTGGAACCCTCCATCAGGCAGGCACAACAATGGCGCAGCCATTTCCTTCGCCGACGGTCATGTGGAGAACTGGGTCTGGAAGGGGGCGTTCATCCGGGTCAACCAGCAATACAATGACACTTCTCATCCAACCCAAAGAACCTCTCCCACCGGCAACCCGCTCAACGGCGGATTCAACGTTGGTGTGAACGACGTGGATTCTCTCCGCATGGCCGGCGGGCTGAACTACCAATAGCAAGATGTTCGCTCGCCAAGCCCGCCCCGCCCGTCTAAAACGCCGCTGACCACATGAGCGGCCAGCTTCCTTTCCCCGCGTCCTTGCAGCGAACCTCCTTGTCTGGCTCACGGATGCGCCGTAGCCCGTGCCGGCGGCTTCCAGCCGCCGGCAAGCGCCTCTCCCCTTCTTTGCCTTTCCCAAGTCTTTGGGCCCTTCTCTTCCTCCTCACCGCCGCCCTCGCCCCCGCCGCCCCGCGCACGCCGTGGACCACTTCGCGCGTCACCGGCTCGCCGAACCCGCCCGCGCCCTTCAACGTCGAGCGCGTCTTCCCGCAGCGCAACTTTGACCGCCCCGTCGAGTTCATGCGCCAGCCCGGCAGCGACCGCTGGGTGGTGATGCAGGAGGGCGGGAAACTCATTTCCTTCCGCCCCAGCGACGCCAGCACGAACACCGACCTCGCGCTCGACTGCCGCGAGTTCCGCTCCGCCGCCCGGCCGCTGGGCTTCACCTTCCATCCCGGCTTCGCGACGAACCGCTTCGTCTTCATCAACCACAACGAGGGTTACAACCGCGAAAACGGCGCGCGCGTCTCGCGCTTCACCGCCACGTCGTTCGAACCGCTCCGCCTCGACCCCGCCAGCGAGCGGCCCATCATCTCGTGGCTTGGCGGCGGTCACAACGGCTGCACGCTGGTCTTCGGCCCTGACGGCATGCTCTACCTCTCCACCGGCGACGCCGCCGAGCCGGACCCGCCCGATGGCTTGCGCAAAACCGGCCAGGACATCTCCGACCTGCTCTCGGCCATCCTGCGCATCGACGTGGACCGCACCGAGGGCACGAACAACTACGCCGTGCCCAAGGACAATCCCTTCGTCGGCACGCCCGGCGCGCGCGGCGAAGTCTGGGCGTTCGGCTTCCGCAACCCCTTCCGCACCGCGTTCGGGCCGGACGGGATGCTGTGGGTCGGCGACGTGGGCTGGGAGCAATACGAAATGATTTTCCGCGTGAAGCGCGGCGGCAACTACGGCTGGGCCATCACCGAAGGCCCGAACACCCGCGTCCGCACGGACATCAAGCCCGGCCCAGGCCCCATCCTGCCGGCCATCGTCGCCATCCCGCACAGCGAGGGCGCGAGCGTGACCGGCGGGCGCTTCTATCGCGGGAAGAAGTTTCCGAAGCTCAACGGCGCTTACATCTACGGCGACTGGGAGACCGGCAAGTTCTGGGCGCTCCGCCACGACGGCGACAAGCTGCTGTCCAACGATGAACTTTGCGACACGGTGCTGAAACCCGTCTCCTTCGCCGAGGACGCCGACCACGAGCTGCTCATCCTCGACCATCAAGGCGGCATCTACCGCTTCGTGCCCAACCCCGCGCCGCCCGCGAACCAGGCCTTCCCGCGCAAGCTCTCCGAGACCGGCCTCTTTGCCTCGCTCAAGCCGCTCAAGCCCGCGCTCGGCGTAGAGGCTTACAAGCCTGTCGCGCCGATGTGGAACGACGGCGCGATCGCGCAGCATCACCTCGCCATTCCTGGCGACGGCGTCATCGCCACCACCAACGCGCGCAAGGTCATCTCCGGCTTCATGTGGCATTTCCCCACGGACACGGTCCTCGCGCGCACGCTCACGCTCGAGATGAAGCGTGGCGACCCCGCCAGCGCCCGCCGCATCGAGACGCAGTTGATGCACTTCGACGGCCAGCAATGGAATCCCTACACCTATCGCTGGAACGCCGCGCAGACCGACGCCGCGCTCGTCCCCAGCGAAGGCGCGAGCGACGTGTTCAACGTGACCGATGCCACCGCGCCCGGCGGACGCCGCGAGCTGGCGTGGCGCTTCCACAGCCGCTCCGAGTGCCTCCGCTGCCACAACGCTTGGGCGAGCGAAACCGTCGGCTTCAACTGGCTGCAACTCGGCGCAGCCGACTACGCGCCGGCGAAAGGCGCGACCACCAACGCACCTAGCGAACTCCGCCGTCTCGAAGAGCGCGGCCTCATGCAGGTGAGCGGCCTCCCGCGCAACCTCGCCCGCCTCGTCAACCCGCACGACGCGAATGAGCCGCTCGAAGCCCGTGCCCGCTCGTGGCTGCACGCCAACTGCGCCGCCTGCCACCGCAACGGCGCGGGCGGAGCCGTCCCCTCGCACCTGAACATTGACAAGAAGCTCGACACCGCGCGGCTCCTCGACGCCAAGCCCACGCGCGGCGACTTCGGCCTGACCGATGCGCGCGTCATCGCACCCGGCCGGCCCTACAGCTCTGCGCTGCTCTGGCGCATCGCGACCGAAGGCGCGGGCCACATGCCGATGACGGGGTCGCGGACGGTGGATGAGAAGGGCGTAATGCTCTTGCATGACTGGGTCGTGGATTTGCGACCACAGGTTACTGAAGGCAAGTCCGACGCCATACCAACACAAGTTCAGATAGGTTCGATAACGTCCAGCAGCGCAGCCTTGGCGTCCGCTCTAAATCGCAGACGAGACAATTCAACGACGGCTGAAGGTCGCTTGATGCGTGACCGTGTAGTTGCTGCGGCCCTCCAATCCACCAACTCTTTCGTCCGCGACCTCTTCCAGCGCTTCCTCCCGCCCGAGCAACGCCGCCGCACGCTCGGCGCGGACTTCGCCCCGTCCGAGGTGCTCGCGCTGCGCGGCGATGCCAAGCGCGGCAGCGCCGTCTTCGCCAACGAGTCCGGCGGCCAGTGCGTCCGCTGCCACCGCGCGCACGGCGCGGGCCGCGACTTCGGCCCCGACCTCTCCGACATCGCCCGCAAATACGACCGCGCCGCGCTGCTCACGCACATCACGCAGCCGAACCTCCTCGTCGCCCCCGAGCACCGCACCCACTCCGTCATCCTCCGCGACGACACCGAGCTGACCGGCTTCCTCAAGTCCCGCACGCCCGCCGAGCTTCTCCTCCGCCTCGAAGACGGCACCGACCGCCGCGTCCCCGCCGCGCAAGTCGCCAGCGCCCGCGAGTCCGCGCTGTCGGCGATGCCAGAAGGATTGCTCGCCGCGCTGACGGCACAGGAAGCCGCCGACCTGCTCGCTTTCCTCCTCGGCCAGTAAGCGCGGAGCGCCGAGCATTGCTCGGCCAGATGGTTATCTTTCTGCGGCGACGTGCCGAGCGATGCTCGGTGCTGCGGGCGGCGCTACTTCGTCCGCAGGAAGGCGATGACGTCGGCCAGTTCCTGCAAGCCCATGCCCATCTGCTCGGCGCTCAACATCAGCGAGCGGCCCAGCGGCTTCTTCGAGCGGATGCGGTCCTTCGGGACGGTCTGCGTGATCGCGCCGGTGGACATGATGATGACCGGATCGGCGTCGGCGAGGATGAGGCCGTGGATGACGGTGCCATCCTTGAGGGTCAGCTCGTGGCCGCCGAAGCCGTGCGCGATGTCGGCGCTCGGCTCGGCGATGGAGCGCACGACCACGTCGAGCGGCTGGCGGCTGGCCCAGCCGGTGAGGTTCGGGGCGTATTCCGCGCCGTCGTTGCCGATGCGGTGGCAGGCGTGGCAGGCGGTGGCAATCTGCGCGCCGCGCGCGGCGTCGCCCTTGAGCTTCGCGACGGCGGCGGCGGTGAGCGGCTGCGAAATTTTCGGCGGCTCGGGGACGGTGATGGAGGTCAGCTCGATTTTGTCCGGGTCGTAGATGCCGCGCTCCTTCAAGGCGGCGGCGAGGCCGTGTTCCTTCCACGCGCTGTCCTTCTTGTGCAGCAGCCACCAAAGCGCCTCGGCCCGCACGGCCTTGTCGGTCTGCGCGGCGATGTCGAGCATCGCGTCGGCAGCGGGTTTGGTGTCGTTGAAGGCGATGGCGGTGAGCGCCTGCTTGCGTTGGGCGTCTGTCAGCAATGGAGTGATGGCGCGGTCTTTGAAGTCGGGAATGCTCTGCGGCGGATGTAACCGCCATGCGAGCCAGGCGAACTTCGAGGTCCACACCGGCGACTTGCCTTCGACTATGTTCAGGAAACCGGGCGGCTTCTCCTTCACGAGCAAGTCGTAGAACTCCGCCTCCTTGCCCTTCGCGCCGGTGCCGATGGCTTCGAGCATCGTGCGGTCTTTGCCGTCGAAGCCGCGTGCCAACGCGAGCAACGTGTCTTTGCTTTCCGCGAAACTGAAGTCCCGCACCGCGAGGGCAACTTCCCGACGCACTGCGGGCGAGCCATCGGAACTCATTCGGAGGACAAGCGCCAGCAAGTCATCCTTTAATCCGGGCGGCACCTTCAAGCCTACGGAATCACCGAGGCGAATTAGGGACTCCAAGCGCCTCCTCTCGGCGCGAAAAGCGACCAGCCGGAGTTGGGCATCTTGATTCTTGAGCGACGGCTCGATTTCCCGGCGACCGGTAAGTCCGGCCAGCATCCAAACTGCGCGGGCTTGAACGAAAGGATTCTCGTCCTTGAGCAGCTTGGTGAGTGGGCCAGTTTGCAGAACTGTGTTCTTTAGTATGTGTTGGTTCACCGCTTCTTGCGCCGCCCCGCGCACATTGACCGCCGGGCTTTTCAGCGCGGCCACCGCGCCGTCGAGCGTGGTGAGGTCGGTCTTGGGCACCTTGGGTTTGATACCCTTCGGCGCGATGCGGTAGATGGTGCCGCCGAGCGTGTCGTCCATCGTGGCGTGGCCGCCGACGCGCGGGTCGAACCAGTCCGCCACGTAAATCGCGCCATCCGCGCCGACCATCACGTCGCTCGGGCGGAAGAGCGTGTGCAGCTCGCGCGTGACGGTGGTGGAGCCGCCGATGAAGTCGCTGCCGACGAACTTGCCCTCGGGGTTGCTGGTGAGGAAGTCGAAGCGCTCGAGCTTGAAGCCCGCGCCGTCCGGCTTCGGGAAGTAGCCGAAGACGGTGTTGCGGCCCGGCTCGCAGCTCAGGAGCAGGCCGCGATATTTCTTCCCGAGCGCGCTGTCCTCGACGAACGCGATGCCCGTGGGCGAGCCGCCGCCATAGACATCGCCGCTGGGCATGGTGCCGGGGTCTTCCTGCCGCCATTGCGCGGTGGGCACGCTCTGGCCGGGCCGGCGGTCCGCCTGCCACGCGCGCTTGCCATCGGCCGAGCAGAAGCCGGCGTTGCCGCCTTCCATCAGGAACGCGACGCGGCACGCGGGCGGGTCGTCGTTGTCGTTTTGAAACACGTCGCCGAACGAGGTGACGGTCTGCTCGTAGCTGTTGCGGAAGTTGTGGCCGATGATGCGCACGCCGGAGCCGTCGGGGTTCATGCGCGCTGCGAAGCCGCCAATCCACACATGGCCGTCGTCGGACTTCGAGCCGGCGATTTCGCGCGGGTTCCAGCCCATGTCGCCGGGATTGCTGCGGCCGTAGTAGGGGTCGTAGGCGCTGCCGATGCGGAAGGTCTTGCCGGACTTGTCGGTGAACATTGCGCCGCAGTTGCCGGAGTTCCAATACCACTGCCCGTCCGGCCCGACGGTGACGCTGTGGAGCGAATGGTCGTGGATGCGGCCGTTGAAGCCGGTGAGGATGACCTCGCGCTTGTCCACGGCGGGGTCGAACTTCGCGTCGCGGTTGACATCGGTATAGACAATCAGGTCCGGCGTCATCGAGACGATGACCTTGTTGTCAATGACCGCGATGCCCATCGGCGCGAGCAGGAACGGCTCCTGCACGAAGGTCCACGACTTGTCGGCCTTGCCGTCGCCGTCGGTGTCCTGCAGCACGACGATGCGGTCGCCCTCGGGCTGGCGCTTGGACTGCGAGCGGTAGTTCACGCCCTCGGCCACCCAGATGCGGCCGTATTGGTCGGTGTCCATGTTGGTCGGGTTCTTCAACATGGGCGCGCTGGCCCAGACGGAGATTTCGAGGTCCTTGTCCGCGAGCTTGAAGAGGCTGGGCGGGACAAACGCGGGCTTGGGCGCGGAGTCGGCGGCGTGGGCGAGGGAAACAAGGCCGGCGAGCGCGGCGACGGCGGAGAAGAGGCGGAGCGGTTTCATGTGCGGGAAGGATTCAATACTTCCGCTGGCAAGACGCAAGCCGGCGCGCAGGGCGGCAAGGCGGGTGGGGCGAGCGTCCTCGCGAGCCGTTGGCCGACCGACCGGAGCGACCCGGCTCGCGGGGACGCTCGCCCCACCGGACAGTTCAGCCAGGGGCGCATCACAGTTTCTTGCCGGTTGTTTCAGCGCGATTCGGACCGGGGCGGAGAAGGAGTTGCCGCCGTTCCCCCTCACCCCGGCCCTCTCCCTCGGGGAGAGAACCCACGATCCCCAAACTCCCGCGATTTCAGCCCCTGAACCTGCTAGGGTGCGGGCGAGCTCGTTCCCGGC
>Ga0169931_10003709_pt1 | contig 24115 bp, 15 predicted proteins | sample Kivu_15m_20L_FD_129675 | JGI IMG/M metagenome (GOLD analysis project Ga0169931, IMG submission 129675) | Freshwater microbial communities from Lake Kivu, Western Province, Rwanda to study Microbial Dark Matter (Phase II) - Kivu_15m_20L... | ecosystem: Environmental > Aquatic > Freshwater > Lake...
GGAAGTGGACCGCTGTTGTGGGTTCGCTCCGGGCAGGTCGTCGCTCACCTTCTCGCCCCGCATCTTGCCGATTCCGCCGCGATCCTGTCCACAACTCGAAGAGTATTCCTCGAAACCTGAACCAATCCGAATTGGGCGTTCACTGATGTCGAGAATCAGTGAACTGGAAGCATGGGTGGCGGCTGGGTGCCCGGCGCGAAAAGACTGAGTTTTTACTCGCAGAAATCGTCGCAGAATGCCTTGATGTCGTGGCCCGTGTGAGCAAACTGGCAATCGCGTATTTTCCGACTCGCATCGCAGCAGAACATGGAAGCAGGTATGGCCAGTCTCTACAAAAAACCGGTGATTCGCAGATCAAATCTGTACGGCAGCAACTGGTCAACCTGGTCATGCCGCCGCAATTCGCGGATCAATATTCAGGCATGTTCACTTTTCAGCCGGTCTTGTATCGTGTTCCGATCGCCGCGGGCATGACAGGCATGAGCCGGCGAGCAACTCAGCATCACGCTGCGCTGCCATCCCGGTTCTCATTCAAAAGCCGGTTGAGCAGATCATCGACGCCAACGGAAGTGGCCATGTCCGTCAGGCGAGCGAGGTCTGCCTGACTGCCCAGAAGACGGATCAGACGGGTGACGTCATCCCACTGCCGTTCTGACGTTTCATTTGTTTTCCGGTACCATTCCAGTTTGCTGATGATGGAATCTTCTGCTGTTGCAATTCGGACTTTCAGCGGAGGCTCACCTCCGAGGGTTTCCAGCGTGGCTCGGTTCATGGACGATGTGTCAAAAACTCGCCCGCGGCTGATGAAGACATCCACCTTGAACGAAGTGGACAGATGAATCAGGTTGAACCAGGACTGCCACTGAATTGCAGCTCGCACTGCCGACTCGCTGACGTAGAAATCATCTCCGAACGCAGAAACAAACGCTGACACTTTTTCTGCCACAAGTTCGCAGACGATATCAACGTCCATGGTTGACCTCGCCGCGCCATGAAATGAACTGGCAACACTGCCGCCAACGTAGAATCGCACACCAAGCTGATCGAGGACGGCAGTTACTGGAGTGAGTGCAGAAATAAGATCAGTGCCGTCATTCAAGCTGCCGCTCCTGCAGGTGTCGTCGAACGTCGCACGCCAGCTCTGTACCCCAGGTGAGTTCGATAAACCTTAGACGAACTTCGGATTCGCTGAGTTCCGGGTGTCGTCTGCGAATGGCGTTCAGCGACATGTCTTTGAGCTGCTGAGACCATGCACACATGCGAGCGATGCGTTCCTGAGGGGACATGCGACGGAACCCATTCAGCTGCACCTGAAGGGCTTCCGCAGATGTATCGGTGGTATGTGATGAGACAGTCATTGCTGAAGTTTACCATCGGCGGGGGGATTCGTGAACTGACTGCAGACACACACCCTTCGACCCTGACCGTCGAATCCACACCCCAGCTGGTGGATGCCACCGCGGCCGCTGCGCTGTGTGGGAAGCATCTGCGTACCTGGGAGCCTGGCAGGCCACGGGCCAATGGCGTTGACTTTCTTGCGGAAAGAGCATCTGGCTCCCCTCTCCCCGGACCGGGGAGAGGGGGGATTGAGGGCGATTTTCGCCCGGATGAAGAGAACTTCAACGCCATTGGGCCACGGGCCCGCTCGCCGGATCCCAAAACCGATCCGACCTGGCCGTTCGCTGATGTGGAAATTCAGTGAACCGGAAGCGTGGGTGGCGGCTGGGCGCTGACTGCGAAAAGTCTGAGCTTTTACTCGCAGAACGCGTCGCAGAATGCTTTTGTGTCGTGGCCAGTTGAAGCTGACGGGCGACCCGCTGGTGAATCGCGTTGTCATTGGTGAGATCGTGTTCAGGACGACGGGTCTTCCGGAGACGCGACAGAGACTGGATTCCTGTGGGTTTTGCGACGTTTCTTCAACAGCGATCCTTGTTACACCCTGCTGATCGTGCGATTCGTGGATCCGTGTCGCTGGAGTTCAGGTGGTGGTGCAGGATAGGATTCCGGAATCATTCTTTGATTCCCGTGTATGGAGTGGATCATGCGTTTTTTGACGGAATTGGGTCTGGCGTGTGGATTTATTTTTCTCGCGCTGCCCTGTTTACTGGCCGGTGACGGAGTGTTCAAAGCTGGTGCGGCGGTGGTGGACGTGACTCCGCAGAAGTTTCCGGTCCTTGTGAATGGTGGAATGACCAGCCGCAGTCTGGACAAGGTGAAAACTCCTGTCACGGCACGATCTTTTGTCTGTACCGATGGTTCGACGAGTCTGGCAATCGTCATTGTGGACAGCTGCATGATGGGGCGTCAGCTGCTCGATGATGTCAAGGCAATCGCGACGGCCCGAACGGGAATTCCAGCCAGTCATCTGCTGATTGCGGCCACTCACGCTCACTCGGCACCAGCTTCGATGGGTTGTCTGGGAACGGACGCTGACCCGGATTATGTGCCGTTCCTGCGTGAGCGTCTGGTGGAGTGCATTGTGAAGGCGCAGACGAAGCTGGAACCGGCAAAGATTGGATTTGCGAGGATACCAGCACCGGATTACACGGCACTCAGGCAGTGGATTCGGCGACCGGATCGAGTGGTTGAAGATCCATTTGGCAATCGCACAGTGCGAGCGAACATGCACGCCGGTGCAAATCCTGATGATGTCACAGGCGAAGCAGGTCCTGAGGACCCTGAGCTTTCAATGATCGCTTTGCAGACGGCCGACGGGCGTCCCATGGCGTTGCTGGCAAATTTCTCGATGCATTACTTTGGTGACAGCGACATCAGTGCAGATTACTTCGGACTGTTCGCAGGCAACCTCGAACGCGCGATTGCTCCGAATTCAAACTTTGTGGCGATGATGTCGCATGGCTGCAGCGGAGATATCTGGCGACGGGATTACATGCGTCCGGAGACGTGGAATCCGCAACTGAAAATTGAGGAATACGCAGCGGGTCTGAGTGAGCTGGCGGTGAAGGCATTTTCGCAGGTGCAGTATCGCGGGGACGTGACGATTTCGATGGCGGAAGAGCGGCTGCCGATGGTGTATCGCGTCCCCAATCGCCAGCTTCTTGAGTGGTCACAGCGGATTGTCGAGCCGTTGTCGGGCCAGTTGCCGAAGGATCAGGTGCAGGTGTATGCGAGAGAGCAACTACTGCTGCACGAGATGCAGCAAACGGAAGTGGTGGTGCAGGCCCTTCGAATCGGTGACATCGGGATAGCCACAACCCCAAATGAAACCTATGCAGTGACGGGTCTCAAGATCAAGGCAGCAAGTCCGCTCTCGGATACCATGGTGATTGAACTGGCAAACGGCGGGGACGGCTATATTCCGCCACCAGAGCAGCACCCGCTGGGGGGCTACAACACGTGGGCGGCCCGGTCGGCCGGCCTGGAAGTGACTGCAGAACCGCGAATCGCACAGAGCGCTATCCGGCTGCTGGAGGCTGTCAGTGGTCGAGCGCGGCGTCCATGGGTGCTTCCGGAAGGCGCAGCGGCGGAGCATATGCGAAACCTGCGACCGCTGGCATGGTGGCGTTTGCATGAATTCCACGCGCCAGTGGCTGCGGATTCCAGCGGACATCATCGACATGCGCAAATCGAACCGGGCGTTACATTCTGGCTTGAGGGGCCTCGCAGTGAGTCATTTTGTGGCGAATCGGCTTTGAATCGCTGCATGCATTTCTGCGGAGGACGCCTGGCATTTCGGGCAGAAGATCTGGCAAGTCAGTATTCCGTGTCGCTGTGGTTCTGGAATGGAATGCCGGCAACCGGACGTGAAGTCTCTGGCTGGCTGTATTCCAGGGACTATGACGGCGGGGTGAGCCGATTTGGCGAGCATTTGGGAATAGGGGGCAACTCGGGAAATACCGGAAGGCTGATTTTTCAAAGTGGCGGCGGCGAATTACTTGCCGGGACCACAGAGATACCTCGCTGGACGTGGAATCATCTGACGCTGGTGCGGGACGGCGAGCGGCTGCAGGTGTATCTCAATGGAAAACCAGAGTTTTCCGGGCAGGCAGGGGAAGTTTCGATTCCCCAGATCTGGCTGGGTGGCCGCAGCGACAATGTTGCCAACTGGGAAGGACGGCTGGATGAACCCGCGATTTTCGGCAGAGCACTGACAGCAGTCGAAGCGGCGCGACTGGCAGGGAATTCGCCCTGAAAATCCCAATGTCGCTCGCTGCAGTGGATTCCCTTGGCTTTGTGCCGTACATTGTCGCTCTGGCAGGAAAAGTTATCCTGATTGTTGGCCGTCATACACATGTTCACCTCGCAGGACAGAGTCCATGGCTGGGAAACCGGATCCAAAGAAAGTCGATCCCAAGGCAGCGGCAGCAAAGGGCGCCGCAGAGAACGCTGAGGCGGCGGATGTGGAACAGGTACTGTTTCAGGGCCCGATGTTTGGCCGTGAGGCCAATCTGAAGGCCCACGCTCGCCTTGTGCAGGCAGCCCTCGTACCCGCCAAACAAATGCTCTCCGACGCACTCTCACGCCGCGCTCACACCATTCATCTGGAACCGCGGGAGGGCCGTGTTTCGGTGAAATACATGATCGATGGAATGCCCTATCCGGCCGGCGTCATTCCGGGGCCGAAGGGGATGGCCATGATCCAGGTGGTCAAGCTGCTTGCTGGTCTGAATCCCGAAGACCGCGCATCAGCTCATTTCGGTGGAATTAAGGCAGAATTTGACAAAATCGGCTGGAATCTGATGGTGGACTCTACCCCCATCGGGGCCGGTGCAGAGAAACTGCGGGTGAAGATCGAAAACCGCAAGGTGATCCGCCAGCGACCAGCAGAAGTTGGCATGCCCGACACTGTCAAAACCAAGCTCCGCAATATGACGGCGGACCGCTCCGGAGTGGTCCTGGTGTGCGGCCCGCCCGATACTGGTGTGACCACACTCTCAATCGTTGCTCTGCACTGTGTCGATCCTTACCTGTATCAGGTATTTAACCTTGCGGATCTCAAAGGTAAGGAATTGATTAATGTGACGGATTTCAAGCCGGAGGAAGGGCATGATCTGGAGATTTCCTTCGACCGAATCATTCGGCGGGAAGCCGATGTGATCTTCATGAATCCGCTCAACCCAAAGGATGCTCAGGTCATTTTCCAGTACGCAGATCGGCTCGCATTCATCGTCGAGATTCCTGCAAATACCCCATTCGAAGCGTTGAAAAAAGTCATCGAATGGGTCGGTGTCGATGCTGTCATCAAGGGCCTCCGAGCCGTACTCACACAAAAACTGATTCGAAAGCTCTGTGATGACTGCAAACAGGCATTCCGACCCAATCCGGTGCTGCTGAAAAAACTTGGACTTCCTCCCGAAACCACAGTGCTCTACCGCGCCCCTTCGCCTCCACCTCCGGACGATCCGAAAGCACAAACGATCGAGGAATTGTGCAAGCCGTGTGCTGGCCTGCCCTATCACGGACGGGTGGCGGCCTTTGAACTGCTGGAAATGTCCGCTGGAATGAAGGAAGTTGTCGCCACAAAACTCAGCCTGGAAGCCGTGAAAGCTCAGATGAACACAGAGGGGCAAACAACTCTGCAAAAGGACGCAATTCGCCTCGTAGCCGAGGGAAAGACTTCCCTGGAGGAAGTGCAGCGAGTTTTCAGCAGTGGTGCTCCGGCCAAAAAAGCAGCCAAAGCTCCGCCTCGCCCTCCCGGAGCAGCCCCGCGGGGCTGATGTCTTCCGAGGATGCTCGCCCCGCCCCCTGATTCCTCGTTCCCTCCTCGAAAACTGAAAGCCCCGTTCTCCATGCGCCTGACTGTATTTGTGTGCGTAGCGGCGTTGTGTCTGAGTTTTTTCGAAATCACAGCCAGCGGGCAAACGCCCGGAATCGTCACTCAGAAGCCAACTGAGGGTCCTTCAGTTCCACTTCGCGACAGCTGGATGGTGCCCTACGAAACAACCATTCCCGGTACCGACGTCGTGTTCCGAATGATTCCGATTCCGGGTGGCCAGTACCAGATGGGAAGTCCGGAGGGCGAGCCGGGAAGGGACGCAGACGAAGGCCCGCAGAGAACAGTCACGGTCGCCCCCTTCTGGATGGGTGAATGTGAAGTTACCTGGGCCGAATATCGGCTTTTCATGCAGCTCTACAGGCACCTGAAGGAGTTTCAGGCGAGAGGGATTCGCACGGTGACGGATGAAAACCGAATTGACTCCGTGACAGCCCCCACACCACTGTATGAGCCGGATTTCACGTTTGAATTTGGCGACGATCCAAAACAGCCTGCTGTTTCAATGACTCAGTATGCCGCGAAGCAGTACACGAAGTGGTTGTCGGCGATTACAAGCCAGCAGTTTCGGCTGCCAACCGAGGCGGAATGGGAGTATGCCTGCCGCGGAGGTTCTTCGACGGCATGGTCTTTTGGGGACGATCCCGAGAAACTGGGGGAGTTTGCGTGGTTCGAGTTGAATTCTGAAAAGTCCGGCTCAAAGGTGGTTCGGCAAAAGAAACCGAATCCGTTTGGTCTTTACGACATTCACGGCAACGTGGCGGAGTGGGTCGTTGACGGATACGAGCCCTATAAAGCGGGAGAATCGCTGCAGGCCGCGGTGAACTGGATTCGCAGCACGAAGCCGGATCCACGCGTCGTCCGAGGTGGATCATGGGAGTTCCCGGCAGACCGCTGTCGCTCTGCAGCACGACTGGGATCCAATGACGAACAATGGAAAGAATATGACCCCAACCTTCCTCGCAGCCCATGGTGGTTCACCACAGATCCTGCTCGCGGAGTTGGTTTCCGCCTGCTGCGTCCGGCCGATGCCATGTCTCGGGAGGCGATTGAAGAGTTCTGGAAGATTGACTGTGAAGATATTCGCTACGATGTCGATGATCGTCTGAATGAAGGTCGTGGAGTGCTGGGGTTGGTCGATAAAGACCTCCCAGCGGCCGTGAAAGCTTTGGAAAAGTAACTGAAAGCGTTGGCAAAATAACATAGACAGCCGCAGAAAGCCCAAACGCTGTCTGCGGCTGAATTGTTTTGGTCAGTCGTCCAGATCACTATCGCCTGTCAGCGGTCAGTTGTGCTGGCTGTTCGTTCTCTGGGCAACATTTGCATGCGGGGCTCTGACCCTCTGCCTGACAACAGGATTGAGTCCCATTTGCCTTGTCACTGTCCTGCAGCGAAGTGAGCGAGAAGCCACTGTCGATTGAGAACCGTCCTGCGAAGCGCTGACGTTCAGATTCGCCGGCAATACGAAGAACGGTTTCGTGGAGGTCAGTGAGTTTGAGCCCGGAGGGCGAAGAAGCCCAGCGATTGAAGCGGTCGTTACCAGTCACCAGCATTGCGGCGTGCTGACTGAGGTCTGCGTCAACTTCCGGGTCAAGGTCGTACATTCCGAGAGTTCGGCGGACTGAATCGACATCTTCCTTCGTGCCTGTGCAGAGGTGAATCTCTGGAAGTTCCGGATTGTTGTCGATGCCCAGAGTTTCGGCATAATTATGAAGTTGTTCGACACCGTCGTGCTCGGGATCAAGAGTGATGCAGACAAAGTGAATGTCTTCGGGCTTGAATTCGGTACTGAGTGAGCGGCGAAGTGCGAGAACTTTTGACATGGTGCCTGGGCAGGAGCCTGTGCAACGAGTGTAGAACATCGCAAAACAGACGATCCTGTTATGGACAAGATCTGAGCGAAAGCGAAGCGACTGGCTGCGGTGACTTGTCAGCAGCACGTCTGGAAAGTTATCGGACACACGAGGTCCGGTTGTGGCCTGCAGTGGTCGAGCATCCATTTGGCGGGTGCGTTCCACTAAGTGTTTGTAGGCAGATTCAGTACCAAACTGGCCCGTCGCGGGGGCCTTCTGAGTTGTTTTCTGCGTTTCGACAAAGTTGGACGAGCATCCGGGAAGCGCCATCCATGCTCCCGAGCCAACGATGGTGAGCAGGAGAGCGACTTCGATCCGAAACATGAATCCTGTCTGCCTGCGTGTTCTGGTGGTGCTGGTCATGCAGTGTGTTCCTGGACAATTGATGTGGGAATCGACGATGCGTAGCAAAGGAGTTGATCGTGGACTGAAGGGACAACCAGAACGGCCGACTAGGGGTAACTGGCCTGAATGAGCGTTGGCGACTGTGCAGGTGTCGTGCGAGGATCGAAGTGGAACATCATCCGCATGTCTTCGTGGTCCACATTGTGACAGTGGAAGACGAATGGCCCCTTGAAGGTGCGGAATCTCATCAGCAGTTCGACGACACCTCCACCGTCAAGCATGGTGGTGTCATTTTTCCAGCTGAACTCAACCGGAGGCGGCCCGCCGTTGAAGCTGATCAGCTGGTGGGATTCGAGATGAGTGTGGATTGGGTGCCACCAGCCACCGCTGTTGTTGCGGAGGATCCATTTTTCGACAGAACCAAGGGTTGGAGTGGCATTCGCGATAGTGGGATCGAAAAACTTGTTATTGATCTGCCACGCACCATTGCGGCGATGGAAGTCGAAGGTACGGGTGATCACTGCTTCGGCCGGGTTGATTGCTTCGTGTGGACGGAGTGGCGTTCCGACATCGACCGTGGCGGAATTTGGTTGTGGCGGACCTTCCACGACGAACTTGAGATGCCTCATAGGGGCCTGATGCACTCGGCGAGCGAAAGCTCCGTTCGGGCCACGACCGCTGTCCTGGGAAAGGATATTTTCAAGGAAGACCTCGTTGGGGGCATCCGTAAAGTCGATGACCACATCAGCACGCTGAGCCATGCTGAGCAGGATCGACTGCTGCTGGATGGCACGAGGGTAAAGCCACGTATCCTTGCCGAGCCGCAGGAATGGCTGACCACTGCTGAGCTGGAGTTCCATGAAGCGAGCGTTACTGCCATTCAACAAGCGGAACCGATACTTGCGACGCTCGACCTTCAGTACGGGCTGTGCCTTACCATTCGTCAGCCAGATGTTCCCGAGCGTTCCATTGAAGTCGAGCGGATTGAAGGCCAGTGTGCCGTCCGGATTGAGTTTCCGATCCTGAAGACAGAGCGGAATATCATAGGGATCGCCGGGAAGTACATTTCCTGCGATCAGACTGTCTTCAAGATCGTCGGTCAACATGCAGAACGAACACATCCCCTGCCACACGTTATGAGCAGTGATGTCCATCGCGTGGTCATGGAACCACATCGTGGAAGGACTTTCTGAGAAGTCCGGCTGGCCGTTAAGAATCGGCACGGACATCGGGTAATAGTAGTCGCGTGCACGGCCAGGGAGAACGTAGAACTGAGGAGACCCATCGGAGTGTGCAGGGGTGTGGGCACCGTGCATGTGGATTGAAGTTTCTACGGGCAGGTCGTTCCAGAATCGAACCACAAGGGGTTGACCGACCCGAGATCGGATTGTCGGCCCCGGGAACAGCCCGTCGTAGCCATACACCGGAGTTTTAACGCCGGGAATGATCTCCATCAGTGCCTGTCGCATCCGGAACTCGTAGTATTTCTCTGGGCCAGTTTCAAACCACGGCAGGCCATGAGATTCAGAAGACCGACGGTCGAAGTACTCTGGGGCAATCCCGTGGAAGCAGTCACCGGGAGTAAAGGGAGCGCTGCCGATACCAACGGGGGTGGCAATTTGCGGAATTGGAAGTGGTACTGTGAATGGGGTGTAGCGAAACGAACCGACCACGGTGTCGCCCACAGGCCCGGGGGGTTTTGGAGTGGGCGTTGGGTTGACCGGGGGCGTGATCGGTCCGGCACCGGGTTTTGGAATTGATGGGGTTCGTGGACCCGTTTTGGGAATGGAAGGTCCGCCTGTACGCGTTTTGGGGTCCTGAGCAATAGCGGCCGCAGCGGTGGTGGCCAGAGCAACGGAAGCGGATTGCCGCAGCAGATGCCTGCGGGATTTTTGATCTGAGCGTTTCATGATGTCTGTCCGGACGCGCTGAGGTGTATGAAAAAGTGCGAGCAGAGTTGAATCTGCGTTTACGAACCCGCACTGTTTGTGCCATAAACCACCATAGGGCAAACTAATTGCCACGCATCGGAGTTTGCGATTCCCTGCTTCCGATCAGGTAAGCTGTAACGATTGCAGGGGGCAAAAAAAGGAGTTCCACGTCTGATTTTGCGATCTGACCAAAAACCTGGCAGACAAATGACCTCGTAAAAACGAATTGTGGGACGCTGTGTAGCGAAAAAATGTCAAGCAATGTTGACAACAAGATTCACTTGTTTAACAAATGCAACGTCTCACCCACAGATGGGGAGAGCCGGAGACAGCAAAGAGAACGTTTGGTGGTAATCTGCTGCCGGCAATCGCCAAATGTGCATAGAAAAACCGGCAAAACAGCGACAGTTTTTTTCGCGCTGATCATAAGTCAACGGCTGGCATGTGGCTTGAGCCTGCTGGACCGACCGCGGTCTCCGACTGGCGAGGACTGAGTGTTGATTCAGCCTGAGCGCAGCGGCTTTTTAGTTGCCGTTCCACGATGGACTGCAGTCATTTGCGTCCATCAATTGCCAGTCGAGTCGAGAATTTTTGCCTCTCTGACGTACCTGCGATACGGAGGGCAGTCTCGTACAGATCTTCAAAAGGCAGTCCGGCCGGCATGCCGCTCCAGCGGTTGAGCATGTCGTTTCCAAAGAGGATCTTGGCTGCGTGCTGGCGGATGTCCGCATCGATGGCGGGATCAGGATCGTACATCCCGAGGGATCGTCGGAGTGAGTTGAGGTTCTCTGGAGTGCCAGTGCAGAAAAAAATTGGAGCAAGATTCCTGTCGTTTTCAACGCCGAGCGCAGCAGCGTATCGATGCAGAACTTCTGGTTGATCGTGGAGTGGATCAAGCGTGAGGCAGACGAAGTGCAAATTCTCGCGACCAAACTCTTCTGTCAGGCTGCGACGCAGTTTCAGGACCTTTGAGATGGTGCCTGGACAACTTCCGTCGCAACGTGTGTAGAACATAGCAAGACAAAGAACTTTTCCAATGGCGAAGTCGGAACGAAATAAATGCTGATTGCCCGCCTGATCAACTAGCTGTACGTCCGGGAAAAGTTCCGTCTGCCGCGGCCCCTGTGCCGGTGGCAATGGTTCCGCACTGAGACTGGAGGAGATCTCGAGTTCAGCAACGGCCCCCCTTCCGGGCGTCTCTGTCGCAACAGTGTTCGAGATGGCTTCGCGAACTGGTGAATCAGGCCGTGCCGGGTAGCCTGAAAAAGACGAAACTGCAAGCCCGGAGGCCACAGCGAAAACTGCGCAGGCCAGTTCAACTGAACGGGAAAAAATCGACATCTGCAGGTCCCAATTAAACAAGTGCGATGGCGAGGATGTGCGGGAGCGTGGAGTTCAGGATCGGGACGGTCTGGTGGCCGCATGGCCACCAGACTGATACCCGTGAGCAGTTCTTCAGGGGAAGCTGACCTGAATGGGTTTCGGAGAGGTCGTCGGTGTCACTCGTGGATCCATGGCAAACATCATCCGCATGTCCTCATGTTCCACGTTGTGACAGTGGAACACAAAGGGTCCCTTGAATGTTCGAAACGCCATGAGCACCTCAACCTCGCTGCCGCCGTCAAGTGTGAGCAGGTCATTTTTAAACCGATCTTCCGGACGCGGAGTGCTGCCATTCTGGCTGATGATCTGGTGGGACTCGAGGTGAAAATGCACCGGATGCCACCAACCGCCGCTGCCGTTGCGGCAAATCCAGCGCTCCACAGTACCAAGTGTTGGGGTGGCGTTTGCCAGATTAGGATCAAAGAAGCGGTTGTTGATTTGCCAGGCGCCATTTCTGCGATGGAACTCGAATACGCGCGTCATCACGGCATCGCTTCGCTGCAACTGGTGGTGCGGTCGCAGGGATGTTCCCAGAGCAACAGTGGCGCTGTCTGGCTGTCGCTCTCCCTCAACGACGAACTTCATAAACGGAACAGGCACATCCAGTCGGACTGGTGCATCGAGGGACCCTTCAGGCTTCCGGCCCTCGTTCTGCATCAGAATATTCTGCAGGAAGACCTCGGACGGAGCGTCTGTAAAGTCGATGATCACATCAGCCCTCATTCCGGAAGCCAGCATCATCGTGGACTGCTCAAGCGGCTGTGGGTAGAGCCATGAATCCTTGCCGATTCGCAGGAATGGTTGTCCTGTGCTGAGCTTTAGCTCGAGAAACCGCGCGTTGCAGCCATTCAGAATCCGCAAGCGGTATTTGCGTCGCTGAACCCGAAAGAATGGTTGGGCCACGCCGTTTACGACCCAGATGTTCCCAAGAGTTCCATCGAAATCAAGGTGGTCGTAGAACAAGGTACCGTCGGCATTGAGACGACGGTCCTGGAGACACAGAGGCACATCAAATGCATCTGCAGGCAACACATTTCGAGCAATCAGGTCATCTTCAAGGGCGTCTGTAGCCAGAGCAAATCCGCAAAGCCCCTTCCACACTGCTCCACCCGCTACGTCCATCGCATGGTCGTGATACCAGAGCGTCGACGGACTCTCTGTAAAGTCCGGAGTACCATTCCGCATGGGAACTGTGTTGGGATAGAAATAATCGCGAGCTTTACCTGGAAGGACGTAGAAATTGGGGTACCCGTCCGAATGGGCTGGTGTGTGTCCGCCATGCAGATGCACCGAAGTTTCGATCGCGAGGTCATTCCACATTCTCACGACTGCGGGCTCGCCGATCCGGAACTTCATTAAAGGGCCAGGATAGGTGCCGTTGTAGCTGTAGATCGGTGTTTTGACTCCGGGAATGATCTCGTGCACAGCCGACCGCATCCGCACTTCGTAGAACTTTGTCGGTCGATTACTGAAAAAGTTCAAATCAGGACGCTCAGCAACCCGCCGGTCGAAGTATTCAGGGGCAATTCCATGGAATACTGCGCCAGGCGTGTAGGGAGGCTGACCAACTGACAATGGCTGCAGCACTTGGGGGATCGGCAGTGGGACAGAGAATGGCGTAAATTTGAAGGGAACGGGCGGAAGACCGTCTCCCGGAACGACAGGTCCTGGATTTGGAGGTACCACTGGACGGGGTGGCGGATTCGGGACGGGACGGGGGGGACGAGGAGGCGGCGGAGTTTTGGCACGCGGTGGCTGGCGTGGCGGTCCAGAGACAGGTCTGCCCTGCTGTGCGGCATAGGCCGCTCCCCCGGCAGCGACCGCTGTGGCGAAAGCTCGTACCGCGTGACGTCGCGATGCGACTTGAATAGACTTCCTCGATACAGAATTCATGCTGATGTCCCTCGACAAAAAGAAGATTAACACCCAGATGCGTTGCGAAAATGCAGCAGTCGTGCCGTGAATTGGCATCACCGGCTCTAATCGAAGAATTCAATGCCGTCGCAAGGTTTTCCTTTCGGGTGTTGATTAACAGCAACGTTTGTTTTCCCAGAGAAGGACGAGTTGTTCAAAAACGGCACCACGCCGTTGGGAATGCTTTTCCAGCGTGGCAAAACCTGCGAAAAAAGGTGGCGGAGCGTGCTTTACTGTTTGATGTTCAAATTTGTGGCAGTGTTTCGAAAACTGTACACATCGCACCGAGCACCAGGTTTCATGCACCGAAAATCTGCCGGCGAGACTGCAGAACTGTACCGCCGATTGCATGCGGGCCGATTCTGCCGAGTCAGCCGGGGGTTCCCGCGGAAGATACGTCATTCGCTCTGACTGAAGCGTGCGAACGGTGAGTTGACACCCTATATATATGCGTCGATTTATCCGAGCATTCGCATTTGGGGTTCCTCATGAGTCCTGCACCGAAAGCAAAAAACGTTCGGGCCGGTGTTTCAATGCTTGAAACGGTCCTCGCTGTGGCGATTCTTGCGGCTGCACTGGCGGCACTGGGACACCAGACGTTTGTCGCCCTGCGAGCATCAGTGCGTGGCGAGGCAGAGACGAGCGCGGCCCTGCTCTGCCAGTCGCGACTGGAATCTCTTCTCGCGGGGCAGGACGTATCGCTTCCCGTTCGGAATCAGCCGCTCCCCGAGGCTCCGGATTGGCACTGGTCTGCGGAGTTGCGTCCGATCGCGGACCTGGATGGAGCAGATTGGCTGGTCGTTTCGGTCCATAAACCTGGTCCCGAGGCAGCACTCAGCCGGTACTCGCTTTCCAGAGTGGTTGCTCGCGAAGATGATCAAAAGGGCTCCAAATGAGAAGCAGACTCAGAAAACACACTGTGATCTGGCAGCGTGCGGCGGAAAGACACAGCGGGCTGACACTCCTTGAAACCCTGATCACACTGGCACTCACGGGGTTCATTCTCGCGGGAATCAGCGGCGGAATTCGGCAGTTCTGGAGATACCGCACTCTGGCCATGGACAATTCCCATACAGCCGCAGTCTGGCGTGGAATCGCTGAGGATCTGAGCGTCGATCTCCGTGCGGCTCGTTCACCCCTGAAACGCCGGGAGGCCCCCGAGGAAATCAACAGGACGGCGCTGCCGGTGACGGACGGAGACGATAACAGCATTCGCGAACGCGTTCTCGACCTGTCCGAATCTCGACTCAACCTCGAACGGGCGGTTGGCAGTCATCCGGTGAGTCTGGTTGGCGAGCGGGACTGGCTTGCACTTCTGCTGCGGGGAACCAGTTTTCGCTTTCCGGATCTGGCGGCATCCGCATCGGGCCTGAAGCATGTCGTTTGGTGGGATGGGCGTTCGATTCGCCCCGGGCTGACGCTCAGCGGTACCCGGACTGTACCGGTGGCCTTGGGCGGCGACGGCATTCAACGTGGCCTCTACCGGGCCAGTGTACCGTTTCATCCCTTCACGGATCCTGGTCGATCCGAGGGTGTGCAGATTCATGAGGTATCGCGGCAGGTGCTGCGGTTAAGTTTTCGCTACTTTGACGGCGGTGGCTGGACCAGCCGCTGGAACAGCGAAGAGCGGAAGCGACTTCCGGCTGCTGTAGAGTGTGAGTTTTCGGGCAGCAGCGATCAGGATTCTGAAACTCTTGTAATTCGTCTGCCGGCGGGAGCGATCTGAAATGCGGATCCGACCCTCGAACAAATGCAGTGATGTTGCAGGCCCGCGCGGCTTCACTCTGCTGCTGGTACTGACAGCGGTCGCCCTGCTCTCGTTTGCTGTCTATGCATTTTCAAGCCTGATGGTGACGTCGGTGGTGGCGGGTCGCACGGGGCTGATGCAGCTGCAGCGGCGTCAGCTGGCTGAGTCCGCTCTGGAACTTGCATCGCAGCAGATTCAGGCAGGCAGCGTAATACCATTTAACGAACCCCTGTTGCTCGAACTTCCTGACGGTAATTCGGCTGTCCTTGCGATGCTGCCGCAGCTCCCCACCGATCGTTCCCGACCGCAGTTCGGGGTGCAAAACGAATCCGCCAAGCTCAATCTGAACACGTTGCCGACCCAGCCATCCCGTCGGCAGCAGGCCCTGCGAAGACTCATGGCCATCCCTGGAATGAGCGACGCGTTGGCGAGTGCCATCATGGACTGGCTGGACCCGGACGACGAGCCGTCAGAAAATGGCGCCGAGGCTTCCTGGTACCTGTCACAGTCACCTCCCAGACTTCCTGCAAATGGTCCGTTTCAGGAGCTGGACGAGCTTCTGCAGGTTCGCGGGATTACGGTGGACCTGCTGTATGGCGAGGATCACAACCGAAATGGGCTTCTGGATCCCGAAGAGAACGACGGAAATCGCAGCCTTCCGCCCGATAACGGGGATGGAATTTTGCAGTCTGGATTGTCTCAATATCTGACAACAGTGAGTGCGGAATCCATGCTGTCGTCAACCGGAGCCGCTCGTATCTGGCTGAATAACCCCGATCTGCCCCGACTTTACGATCAGGTTCAGGCGAAATTTGGTTCCGAGGCCGCATTGTTTCTGACGGCTGGTCGCATTGCCGGAATAAACTGGCTGGACGATGTGCGTCCCGATGAGGGTGCTGATCAGGACATTCGCAGGCTTGAGCGTTTAGAGCAGGCGCGGGAGCGTCTGAATGCCCAGCTCGGGCTGAATCCCATCAAGGGTCTGGAAGACGGACCGGCGAACTCCAGCCGCGGTGGCCTGCAGCTGGACCGTAAAAGCGTCTTTCAGTATCGATCGCTGCTGGATTTGTTTGGTGGCCAGATTCGGGTCACACTCGGCGGCAAAGATCAGGTGCTGGATTCTCCATGGGTGGCGGATGCGGCCACGATGGATCGGATGCTGCCGGAATTCGAGCAGGTCTTCACAACGACCAACGATCCCTCGCTCCCCGGGCGCATCAACATTAATCTCGCGTCAGAAGCCGTTCTATCGACTCTTCCGGGGCTCAGCAGTTCTCAGGCACGAGCGATTGCCCAGCTGCAGCCCAGCCGCGAGGGGCCGGAACAGCCCGGCTTCGAGACAGTTGCCTGGCTGCTCTCCCGAGGCGTTCTTTCTGCCGGAGAACTCCGCGCAGTTGCCCCCCTGATTACCACTCGGGGCAGCGTCGTCGGCGGGCTCGCGGTTGGACAGCTGCTGGGGCATCCATCAGCCGCTGCAGTTCAGTTTCTGGCTGACTTCTCGGGACGCAGGCCAAGGATCCTGTGGATGAAGGATCTGCCAGTCATTGCTGCGGAAGATCTGGGGCTGAATGAACGGACGATCGACCGTGGCAGCGCGAAACGTTTCATACTGGCGAATGATCGCTGACGTCACTTCATTCCGCTTCAGATTCAAGCGGACAGACACGGATCAGCTCATCCAGTGAAGTCTGGCCAGCAAGCACTCGCTGCCAGCCATTCTGTCGCAGCGTTTGCATGCCCTGTCTGACAGCATCGTCGCGAATGGCTGACGCATCAGCGCGTTCCATGCAGAGCGTGCGAGTGCGAGGCCCGGTAAGCAGCAGTTCAAAGATGGCAATTCGACCGGAATATCCGGTGCCGCGGCATTCCCGACAGCCGACCGCCTTCCAAAGCGTCTGTGCGGAAGGCAGATGGCAATCGACCGGAATGTCTGCGAGATTTGGATTCCACGGACTTCGACAGTCGATGCAGAGCCGCCGCACCAAACGCTGGGCCAGCACTCCCTGCAGAGTGCTGGCTACCAGATATGGCTCGATACCCATGTCGATGAGTCGGGTGAATGTGCTGGCAGCATCGTTGGTATGCACGGTACTGAAAACAAGGTGACCCGTCATTGAGGCCTGAATGGCACTGACGGCAGTTTCTGCATCGCGAATTTCGCCGATCAGCACAACATCCGGGTCGTGTCTCAATACACTGCGAAGCCCCGCAGCAAACGACAGACCGATCTGCGACTGGACCTGGATTTGACTGATCTGCCTGAGGTTGTATTCGACGGGGTCCTCGATGGTGATGATCTTGAGGTCCGGTCGGCGAATATCGCAAAGCGAACTGTACAGCGTAGTGGTCTTACCGCTGCCAGTCGGACCAGTCACCAGAATCAGGCCGTGGGGGCGACGAATCAGACGATCCCAGTTCTGCCGCAGCTCCGTCGGAAAACGAACAGCATCAAGACTGAGTGTTGAGCGGGATTTGTCCAGCAGTCGCATGACAACGCCCTCACCATGCAGCATGGGAATGACGGAGACACGGACATCGACCTCCCGGCCTCGGACAGTGATCCGAATGCGACCATCCTGGGGAAGTCTTTTTTCGGCGATGTTCATTTTCGCCATGATCTTCAGACGGCTGACGATTGCCGCTCGAAAACGCTGAATCTCCGGTGGCATGGGCTGAATCTGCAACAGTCCGTCCACACGGAAGCGAACAATCAGATCGTCTTCTTCAGGTTCAATATGGATGTCACTGGCGAGCTGTTCGACAGCTTCAAGGATGAGCTCATTTACCAGCTTGACTACAGAGGACGCCTGAGAAGCATCGCCGATCTCGTCGCCAGCCGCGGCCTGCAGCGTATCGATCTCTTCCTTTGACATGGCCATCAGTTCGTGGACCGTGCCACCACCGACACCCAGTGCGTTTTTCAGATGCCGCAGGATCTGGTCTTCCGGTGACAGGACCGGATCAAGGTACAGTCCGGTGGCAACAGTCAGATCCTGAAGAGCCTCAATGTTCAGAGGATTTGCCACCGCCACCCGAACTCGACGGCCAGCCCGCGTCAGTGGCAGGATCTTTTCCCGAAACAGGTCCTGACGGGGGAAGACCCGGAGCAGCGGCAGATCGACTGTCAGACTTTCAAGGTCCTGAAAATCCATCCCGTAACGGGCTGCACGGGCCTGAATGTCATCGGCTGGAGATGCGGAAGGACCGTGAATCACGGGCTGGGGCTCCGGGTGAGCAAAGAGAGTGGTGCGTGAGCGGGCGACGTTCGTGGCACTCGACGCACATGCAGGAGACGTTCCCAAAACAGGCTTTGGGGACTCCGCCTGCACTGCTCCACTTCACCACGCTGTGTCAAACTTCGTCAGATCCAGCGAAAGTCAACAGAAATCACGATTGATTCGAGTGATTTCTGGTGCGAATGACCTGCAAGTGACAACGATCAGCCCGCGGCTGCCCTGATGACCCGACGCCACACTTGTTGCCAAAAAGCAACACACGGCACTGCGAATCAGCGACCGTTGCTGGCAGCCTTCGCAGCGGTCGAAGCCGCCGCCGCTCGCTTCTTTGCCGCTTCATCGCCTCCCCTGCCAGCAGGCTTGAGAAACGCTGGAGGCTTCGGGCGACTCCAGAATCTTCCAAAGAAACTGCTGCTCTCCGACTTCGCCTTTTCCGGCGGAGTCGATGAACGCTGCGGTGTCTGGGTGCGTTTGATATCACCCCGAATCGGCTGCTGCTCCACTGCGGGCAGCTCCGGAGTCACATCCCCGGAGAGCGAATGCCCTGAACGAATCGCGGTGGGACGGCCTGTCATTGACACGTTCCTGACAGGCGCGGATCTTCGAGCACCACTGGACGCTGCCGCTGGTGTCGCAGGAACAGGCGTCTGCGGACGCTGAATGGGTTGTTCAGCACCACCGGGCACCGTGTCAGGAGCTGGAAACTGTTCTCCCGTTGCCGACGTCGGATAATCGGTGAAATTATCCGCAGGCAGTGTCAGCCCATCCTGCAGATTCCACGCTTCGGCCGGGAGCCTCACTTTATTGATTTCCTGACCCTTCAGCTGTTCCGCGTGCTCATCGTTTTCAATCACAATCGGTGTCAGGAAGACCAACAGTTCCTTGCGTTTGAGACGATTGAAGTCATAGCGGAAGAGACGACCGATGAGGGGCAGATCCCCAAGCCACGGCAGCTTGCGAACAAACACAGTCTGGTCGTTCGTGATCATTCCGCCAAGAACAATCGTGTGCCCCGACTGTATACTCACTGTCGTCTGCGCCGTCGTCAGGTCCTTAATCGGTGCCTCAATCACGTTGCCGTTTGTGGCATCGGTGAAAATTGGAACACCAGAACCGGGTGTCAGGTTGAAAGCACTTTTTTCTGCCTGCACATCCAGTTGAACACGGGCGTCCGGGCTGATTCGCGGAGTCACTCTGAGAATAATCCCCGCCTTATCCTGACGAATGCTGGGGTTGGCACTTCCAACAGGAGTCAGAGTTACCCCATCCACGATCGGCACCTGCTGCCCGATCTGAATGAGCGCTTCTTTGTTTTCCAGTGACCGCACCACAGGGCGACTGAGCACTTCAATGTTGAAGTTGGCGTCAAGAGCCCGCAGCAGAACGTTTACCGATTCTGAACCTGCCGAGAGCACCAGCCCACCAAAACCCAGATCACCATTGACCCGACTGACACCAAGATTGGATAACGCCTGAGTACCGACTCTGGAAGGCCTCGCAGCAGTGTTGTTGCCGAGCGGCTGATTATTGAAGTTGAAACCGGGTGCAGCCGTCTGTGAGATGATCGCCTGGTTGGTGGTCTGTGTGCCATTCGGCGCGGTATTCGTCTGATTGATCGTCACCAGCTTATCTACGACACTGCGATCAAACAGCACGGAGTCCTGAAAGCCCAGTTCAAGACCAAATTCGTTGACATCCCCCAGTTCGACCTCGACCAGCAACGCCTGCACCATCACCTCGCGCGGAGAACGGTCCAGCTCTGAAATCAATCGCTGAATGGTCGCCAGTTCCTCACTTGTGCCTCGCACCAGCAGACTGTTGGTGGTCTTCTCTGCGACTACCTTCTGACCGCCAGCAGTGCCACTGGACACCGGAAGACCTCCGTCCGCAGCTGAACCCGCGCCACCCGCATTCAGGAAATCGGCGATCGCCTTCGCCACGTCCTCCGCTTTGGCGTGCTTCAGCTGGTACACATGAGACTGCTGATCCGCTGCCGCAAGGCCCGATCCAAGCAACAGGTCGCGCATCCGCCGAAGGTAACTGCCAGTGTCGGTCAGTACCACCCGGTTCGCGCTCGAAAGCACTCGAACCTGCCCCAGCGCACTATGCAACCCCGTCAGCTCTTCCACAATCTGGTCGGGGTCTGATCCCTTCAGCGGAATCGCTACCGTCGCCAGTTCGTTGCGGCCCAGAGTGTCGATTTGGGGGATGGAGACAAAGGGAATCAAATTTCCTGGAATTGTTGCCGTCGCGTTCACCAGCGTGATTCGCTGCTGATCACGAATCAGAATTCGTCCAGTGGCAAGCAGTGCATCATTAAAGAGGTCCATGGTCTCAGTGGAACTCAGAGGCTGCTCGTTGTAGTGAGAAAAACGCCCTTCGGCTTCTGCATCAATCTGCAGCGAGAAATTGAACTCCCGGCAGAACGCCCTCAGAACGGAAAGCCATGGGGCATCCTGAAAATTGAACGACCAACGGTGGGAATTCACTGGCAGCATCGCCGGTGCAGTAGCAGCGGGCCCTGCAGATGGCGCCGTTTCCTGTGCAGGCCTGCCCTCCTGCTGCGAGAATGCAGTGTAATCTGCAGGAGGGATGACCAAGGGTTCTTCGGAATATTCCGCCGATGATTGAGAAACACGGGCAATCTCCCCGCGAGCCGGTCCAGCCCCTCGCATCAGGCTGTGTCCGGCCTGCTGCACTGGCAGCGGTCGCGGCGCCCGCGGACCGTCCTGCGCAGGAAGGACCTGCCCGCAAAGCTGCGAGATCACCAGCAGGATCCGGAGTATCTGAGTTGTCTGTCGCACGGGGTTGTCCGGGGGGTTCTGGTTTATTGCAGATGGTTGTCAACCGAATCCCCGGCCTCAAGGACCGGCAGTTTCCGCTGACCAGGATGGCGGAGCTGGGATATTCCCAGAGAGACTTCCCGCCAACTGCCCGCAAATACCCACCATTCTCGCTAATCGTCACAATCGGACCGCAGGTTCACAAAAGTTGATTCGATTGCCGGAATTGACTGAAGTTCGGCATAGTCAGAACACTCCGCATAGCCACCAAACCACTCCGATTGCTCGAATCTCGGGCCCACTGGTGTCATTCGGAAACGTAAATGAACAGCTTTTGTATGCCGCGTATGACAACCTTTACACCAAGCCTGTAAAGCTGGTTGACAATGCCTGCCGGCAAGGTTCTGCCGGTTGAAGCGATGGCACCACACGCCCGTGACGCGTTTTGGCAACGGCGAGCGTCACAATCGTCACCAGCCGCAGGCTTTACGTTGCGAAAAATCCTCTCAGAGTTGCCCCTCCGCAACACTTTCGATCTCCGCGCGGCCGGTACGCACTTTGCCAAACGGCTGTCCACGTGTTCACGTCCAGCTTGAGTTTGCTCTTACTGCTTTTCCGGGGGGAAACCATGGTCTTTGCGTTTTTCAGAACATCAGTTTACGCGAGAAGTCTGCGACAGGCAGCGGCCGCCGCAATCTTCGGCCTCGCAGGAAGCCAGGGCCAACTGGCCGCACAGGATCTTGCCGAGACTCCTCTGAGCCTCAAGCGAAATCTGGCCGTTGACGGCGACTTCAATGAAACCAGCTTCCAGCCGGGTGCCTCGGTACTGGCAGCGCCGAAGAAGTTCGGGCCATGGACCGTCGATATGGGCAGCGTTGGAATGCACGTCGGTGAGTTTGATACTCCAGACGGACTCGGAAATGTCGTCGATCTGAACGGTACTCGGTCTGGATCACTCTACCAGGCCATCAGCACGGTTCCCGGCACCACGTATACAGTCAGATTTCTCGTGTCCGGAAACTGGAGCACCAACCCCGACAGACCCAGATCGTTCTCTTTGCGATTTGGAAGCGAGAAAGTCTCATGGACACTGAATCGCCCTGCCGGATGGTCAAAAACCAATCTGCAGTGGCAGGTTCGCTCCGCTGAATTCACAGCCATTTCAACCACCTCCGGGCTGCGTTTCTCGTCAGATTCCCCAGGCATTCCGGATGGAGCTTTGATTTGTGAAGTGGATGTCCGAGCCAGCACCGGTGTTCCGGGCCCCCTTGATTCCATCCCGGTGCCACTCCCGCCAAATCTCGCCGAATACGTTCAGGACCGCGAGAAAGCCATCGCACTCGGTAAGGCTCTGTTCTGGGATATGCAGGTTGGCAGTGATGGAAAGACAGCCTGTGCCACCTGCCACTGGCACGCCGGCGCCGATGTTCGTACGCAAAACACTCTGAACCCCGGTGCCCAAGGAAGCGCCTTCGGAGCACAGTCTGCCGAAAGTCAGCAACTTCGGGCCAAAGCCATCAGCAACTTTCGCGGTCCCAATAAACTGGTCAATTCAGGCGATTACCCCTTTCATCGCCTGCTGGACCCACTCAAACCCGGCAACTATCCCGGTGACCCCATACCCGATAACCCAGTCGTTTTCGACAGCCAGGAAGTCACCGGCTCCCAGGGCGTCATCGCAAAGAACTTTCTCGGAATCATCGAAGGAAATCCAGTGGACGCTGGAGTTGTACGGATTGACCCCGTCTTCCAGGTTCATGGCGCAAACGTTCGTCAGGTAACCGGCCGAAACGCACCAACCACAATCAACGCCGTGTTCTTCGATCGCTCGTTCTGGGACGGACGCGCAAATCGATACTTCAACGGCGTTAACGAATTCGGAGACCTCGATCCCAACGCAAAAGTCCTCCGAACAACCGCCAGCGGCGACCTTGAAGCCGTGCGAATTCTCCTCGATAACGCCGCTCTCGCATCACAGGCCGTTGGACCGGTCAACAGCTCCGTCGAAATGAGCTGGCTCGCTCGATCCTTCCCGGAAGTCGGCCGCAAGATGTTCGCCCTCCGACCACTCGCACTCCAGAAAATTGCCGCCAGCGACAGCGTCCTCGCCAGCTACAGACACTCCTCCGGCCACGGACTCGATGCTCATTCCGCCAGCTACGCAGCCCTTGTCCGAGCCGCATTTCGCCCGGAATGGTGGTCCTCGAAAAAACTCACCGCTGACGGCTATACCCAGATGGAAGCCAATTTCTCGCTCTACTGGGGACTCGCACTGATGATGTACCAGTCCACACTCGTCTCTGATGAAGCACCGATCGACCACTTTGCCCGCGGCAACGATCAGGCACTCAGCCCGCAGGCAAAGGAAGGTATGAAAATCTTCCTCGGTGCCGGTAAATGCATCAGTTGCCACGGCGGACCGGAATTCGCCGGTGCCACCGTCAGCGAACTTCGCGGAGCCCTCGGCAACGACGGACTCATCGAATTCATGCCCATGGAAAAAGGCACAGCCTATTATGACGGAGGTTTCTACAACATCGGCGTGCGGCCCACTCACGAAGATATCGGGCTCGGAGCACAACATCCAAAATTTGGCCCACTGTCCTACAGCCGACAGGAACAAATTGGCAGAAATCCTGATCCCACCAAATCCATCCGACCAGATGCCCGTATCACCGTTGATGGTGCCTTCAAGACACCGACCCTCAGAAACATCGAACTCACCGGCCCCTACATGCACAATGGGGGCATGAAGTCACTCGAAGAGGTCGTGCAGTTCTATACCCGTGGGGCGGACTTCTTCCACGCAAATCTCAATGACCTCGACCCGGACGTCAACGGTATCTCTGAACTTCAGGGAAATCCTGAAGGTGTCGCTGCTGTCGTCGAATTCATGCTCCACCTGACCGACCCACGAGTCAAATATCAGGCAGCCCCCTTCGACCACCCGGAAATATTCCTGCCAAATGGACACGAGATGCCCGTCGCGTCCGTTGCCACGGATAAGCTCCTCAGACTTCCAGAAACCGGTGCAGATGGCGGTGAGCCGCTGCATTCATTCGAACATGTACTGGAACACGGTCTTTTACTCGGGGATCATGCAGACGGCTACCATCAACCGGTAGTTGAAAAACCCGTTGCCGAAGTCCCAGTTGTTGAAGAGCCGGCAGTCGATGAACCGGCAGTCGA
>Ga0169931_10003710_pt1 | contig 24102 bp, 7 predicted proteins | sample Kivu_15m_20L_FD_129675 | JGI IMG/M metagenome (GOLD analysis project Ga0169931, IMG submission 129675) | Freshwater microbial communities from Lake Kivu, Western Province, Rwanda to study Microbial Dark Matter (Phase II) - Kivu_15m_20L... | ecosystem: Environmental > Aquatic > Freshwater > Lake ...
GAAATTAAATGAAGCTTTATATAGCCTAAATCGATTAAATATTAATATGAACTGATCAATATTAATATTAGTTGATGGAATAATAGATCTCATAGCTTCACAATTGTTAACTAGAAAATTTAAAAACAAAACAGCATCAATAATAGTACCGATTTTCAGAAAGGATCAGCGGTGAACAGTAGCAAACAATTTTACAGTTGATAAGAGAATAATGTTCTAAGAAAAAAAAAAGGATATCGACTGGCCTTATTTTAAGCTTTATAATCGTCTATGTAGCGACACTTGGCATAAATATTAGTTAAAAGCCTTTGCAAACTATCGATAAAAGCTAAACTAAGGGAAAAGACTAGATTAAATAAAATTTTCTTGAAAATTAATCTATAAAATTTACTATTAAGTAAGTGACAGCCTAATCAAAGCAAAAAAACGTCAACAAAACAAAGCCTTAAGACGAATCTAAAAAATAAATCGAAAGATCAAATAAAATTAAGAAAGAAAATTTAATAAACAAACAAAAGCTAGTTGCAAAATACGAAAGCATGTCTAAGCATTTTAGTACTCAATATAATGCAGAAAAATACTTAGTTTTTAAAAATATTCATAAAAATACAGATAAAAAAGACAACTAGTTTAAATTACCTAAAAAAATATGGATTTTTTTATAGTCTAATGCTTCATTTACTTATGACTACGCACTTGTCAAAAACAATCAAAAATTGTTTTCAAAACGAAGTGGATTCGATTTGATTTAAATCGAGTAAAAAAACTATAAAAACTATATAGATGAAATCACTTACTTAAAAATTTAGCAGCTCAAGAAAGAGTTTTAATTAAAACATTTCAAAATTAATTCTACTTTTTCTTAAAAACGGGCAAAAATATTAGAAAAAATGATGAAATCTGTAATAGTTTCACATATTTTATTGCAGAACGGAGGAGTGGTGATTGACAAGTAGCTGTTGCTGACTTAGCCTTTGGACTGGCTAGAACAGATCAACGACAACCCTTACGTCAACAGGGACCTGAGGGACAACGGCACCGAGGTCTTCGCCTTCTACGACCTCAAACACAGCTCGTAGTCTTACGCCAAAAACTACCACACTAACTTCGCGATAACCAAGCCCTATCGGATGCTGAAGGAACTGCCGGGCATGACTGCCGAGTTCGTAGCCGCAGTGCCCAACGCCGCCTTCATCCGATAGCTGTGTAAGTACCTGTTCAACATGCTCGAGGATCCCAAGAAAGAGTTCGAGCAAATGCTTAGGGAGCCTAAGCTAGTGTAGATTTTTAGGCCTGAAAAGTACCACACTCATTTTTCTCATTCATTCACAGTTTCAGCCCTGCGCATACTTATGAAGCAAGCTGATTTTTTCAAATAAACTCATACCAATCAAGTCTCAAACTAAATTACAAATGTATACGATAGGACATTCAACTACTATAGAATTTCCCTAATGAACAGCGGCTACGGGCCTAAACGTTTACATTATTAGCTCTTACCTCCTTCTTTGTTCCAAAACAAAATACTAACATCGATTTCTCAAGATTAGTTAGAACTTATGTTTGGAAAGATTAATTACTGTGTTTTCTTGCCTTAGGCAATGCGTAAAGACAAATTTTTTTTAGATAAAATAATACAAAAGCCTGATTAAATTATGCAAGATTCCTTCTTGCAAAAGATGTGCCTGTTCTAAAATGAAAAAGATCTCACAAGACGCAACAAATAGTTACCAAAAACTAATCTAAATGGACCTTAATGGAAATCTCTGCCAAAAAAACTGTGGATTATATAAGATAACGATCTTTCGAACACTTCTTTGGCTACCAAAATATTATTAAAAAATAATTTCAAAAAAGCGAAATAGTCAGGAATAACCCCAATTTTAATAACAAAGACAAATCTTCAAAAATATTTAGATCAAAACACACTTTGGAAAATAGATAATGTTGTGAAGCACGCTGCATTTAAAATAAATTAATCGATTAAAAATGATTTAGTAAAAATAGCTCTTGTGCATAAATATGGGGGCATTTATATGGATGCCTCTATCATGATGCTATAAAATTTCAATTGGCTTTCTAACATTTCTCAAATTCCTTCCAACTACATTTGGAATAGATATGGCGTTTTACCTAAATTTGTGATATCTTTTGCCCCATGGGCTTCCTACCCTGCATATTGGACAATAAACGAGGCACATAACACTAAATCTACAACCAATTTGCATCTTCAAGGCTTCTTTTTTGCAGCTGAACCTCAAAGTCAACTGCTTGATGATTGGTTCAAGATGTTCACAAACAGTCTACTGCGTCCATACAACTACACCTAGACCATGCTAAACTAGACAGGATTGATTCCGTGGCGATGGACTTGGTCGACCAATACTCACGTGATTGCTATGTAGTACCTTAGACTAACTATCATAAAGAGACAGAAGGAACTGTAAAAGAAGCCGAATCCGAACTATATCGATGCTAATCACTACTACGGCGCATGGTTTATAAACTAATTCTTAGGGATGTAAAAATACAGATGCTCGTACTATAACTACTTCAATCTTGATAACCCCAAATGCAAAGGAAATCTTTGGTTGACCGACTATTCCAGATAATATTCATAAGGACTTATCGGAAAGGCACGCTTTTTCCTCAAGTTTCACCAATAATAATTCGAGTTCCTCGAAAAATATCTGATCGATAATATGAATAAGAAGTAGCATATACATCCCAACTCGATTGTGGCAAAAGTGCTGCTCTCTTAAGGATAAAAATTAATAAAAGTCGGAAATCATACAAGATGGAACTTTGACATTGACAATAGCATACCATGATTTGTACATTAAATATATTCTTTTGCCGAATCATTATAGTTAACTATTTCTATGACCAAATCATTCTTACTCATCGTTTATATAAAAATTATTATATGCAAGTATTTTTCAGAGATCATTTTAGTTGAAATTCCACTTTAATGAGCCATTTACTTTGACTTGCCTTTATCCATTAGCAAGCAAATATTTTGTTAACGATCGAGTTAGGCTGCACTCCAGGCCACACTTTTAATATTCTCAATATCGATCTGAACGGTATCATTTTTCGTATTATCGCTGTTTACAATTTTGGTTTGTCTTCTAAGTACCTAATTGTGTAAATTGATAAATTATTACAAACAAAAGAGTAACTACGATAAGTGAAAGAACAAATATTGCAATCTTGAATAAATCTATTTTCTACAACTGCGTCCCATATTCAATCGATTCAAGTTAGCTTTCATTTTATTTTTATTGTATAATTTATCCAGTTGAGTTGAGTTCATTCTTTTAATTTTAGTCTGTAGGCAAACGATGTGAAGATTCTATCTCTTGTTTTTACATCATCAATATATAAAATATAGTTGATAAAGATTATATCACAATTCGATCAAAGAAAGACTGATTATTCGACCTATTATTCTCTAATTATCTCACCAAAACATGAAGATTAACGACTATTGTTCTCGTGCAGCCAACGATGGATTGAATCGCTGTCGTCTAGAACTGGGTTACGCGGTGCTTTTTTCTAACCATTCTTGGGCGAAGGCACGCTTTTCTGATTCATCTAACGAGGAAGTGGAGGCTTGCTCAAACTCTATGCTTTTTATTTTTTATTTTGATCTGCTTTGATCTCAACTTGTTTTTTATCGTTGCTTAGTTATGATTCGAGGCCAAGAACAAGAGTGCTCAGATCGCAATTCGAAGCATTTTTCTTAAAAATTGGTTTTCTTTCCTTATCAAGCGATCTAGTCCGAGAACCCTTCAACGAATAATGCTGATTATACTTGAGTATCTGAACCTACGCTTCGATTTTATCTATCTTCTAAAGTAGCTAAGCATTTTATATTACTTTATTTTGTTATTTTACGTTCCTTAGCTACATTCTGATATCCTGTATGTTCCTGTCAATCGATTTGATTTTAGTTTAAATCTCGAACTTGATCTAATCAAGAATGACGATCATCTCATTCTGGACTATTTAGCGGATGAGAGTCTACTGTTCTCGAAGCTCGATCTATTGTCTACGAGGCGCCCAGTTGAAACCGGTGCTGCTGTTGGAAAACTTATCCGTCATTATATTTAAATGCCTGAACTATTCAGTTATTCTAAGAGCTGAACTATTCAGTTATTCTAAGAGCTCTAACATCATATTAAGCTAAAATACATAGTAAGTATGCAATAGCTCAATCTATAAATTTCATATAATCTAATAGTTTTTTTATACTTTTATTTATGGTTTTTAGCTTACTGTACAACTCGTGTACTTTTTGTCCATAGCTTATATTATAATTATTTAAGTCAGTTCTTCTTTTTAACAAATTGATGATCAAAAGCTAAAATAAACTAAAAACATCAAAGCAGCTTCCCAAAATAGCTTCCCATAAGATCCTTAGCCCCATCCTCCAAAAATAAACTTAAAAACTCCATAATCGATAAAAAAGCTAGTTAGATCTGGAGTCTCACCCTGCAGGCAGGTACGTGATGAGGACTAAAAATATTTCAATTGATATTTTTCAGCAATTTACAGCATCGCTCTATCAAGGCGTCTACTACTCAGTGTGTCAGCTCCAAGAGCCTTCTATAGAATACATCCGTCGAAAGGCTGTTAAACTACCCGAAAGAGAAGGTATATGCTGTAATAAAATAGATGCTCATACTAAGTTTCTTATTCTCGATCTGGATGAAACCTTGATCCACTCGGTCGAAACAGATAAGGAGGCTGATCATATTTTGAAGAATGGAGATGAACCGATAAGACTAAACATGCGTCCATATTGTCTTTAATTTCTTTAAAAAATGAGTCATCATTTCGAGATATACGTCTTCACCTCATCATCTCAAGAATATGCTTCAGCTATTATTAAGTTTTTAAACTAAAAGACTCCCACCATCAGAGGGATGCTGACCCGAGATCACTGTATGGAAACTGGCGACGGACTGCGCATTAAAGATTTGAGAATGATAAAAAATAGAGGCCTAGAAGACATTATTATAGTTGACAACATGATACCTTCTTTTGGTCTACAACTCTAAAACGGAATACCCATTCTGGAGTTCACTGACAACAAAGCTGATCAGTAACTCAAGGGCCTTTAGTAGATTTTGATGAAACTCAAAAACGTCAAGGACGTCAGATAATGGCTCGGAAGCCATTCGCATCTCAGAAAATGCCTATAATTTACAGAATAGTAGTTTACGATGGTGAAATAGAAATAAAAAAAGAGTGTGGTTAAGCTCAAATGCAGCCATTTGCATTGAACTGATTCAACTATCCTTATGTTTACCTTAAAATTATAATAATATCAAAAATATTATGTCTATAGTTTTAGAGCCAATTTACTAAGAAAATTTAAATTTTTAAATAATATTTTACAATTGCTTCTAATGTTTATATTGAAATGAATGGTTAATCACTTGAAAACATCGATTCTAAATATAGAATTTTAGTTTGGGATCATTGTTTGAGATTCCTAAGCTTAATTTCGATAAAACTAGCTTAATTTATCGGTTTACTATAGTTTCCCTGTCTTAGAATTGATCGGAGCTATTGTATTATTTTAGTTTGTTGCTTATAATTATGCGAGAAAATGGGCTAGAAAGCAAACCGGCAAGTACATCATGATGACTGCAAACATTAAAAGAAGCACTCGATTGCTCAGTAATCTCACTAGTAGCTAGTGATCTCTATCTAATTGACTAGCCCTTAACTCATCAGATTATTTTTATTTTTTACAACTTTTTTACCCCTGAAAAGACCAGTATCTTTGCTCAAGAGTCGATAAGTGCATCCTTGAGTTAAAGATAACTTTGTAATTTTTGATTCTAGCGTGAGTAACCGTTGTAAACAATAAAGGATACCTGAATTTCAACAAAGTCAAGTATTGCTATTAGAATCCTGCTTCTCCGTTTTACAATAAAACTCTAATAAAATTTTACCAGACATGCGCAACAGTAGGGAAGGCTTAAGCTCTACCCCCCATATATCCAGCCATTACGTACTAACGTGGCTGTACAACTCTATTAACATACTTGAGTTCATGTTGAGAATGAAAAGGATCAAAGAGTCCAGTGGCTGACCAAGTGTGCTAATGCATATGAAAAGGCATCTGCGTATATAATCTAAAGGACTAAATAATGCTTTATGGCGTAAAGTAGTCAGGAGTGAGCACGTGTGATATGCCTGCATCGATCCATTGGTAGAAATCAGAATGGAATGGGTCCAGTTTCATAGCATAGTGCATCCAGTGTATTTTTTGCAAAACAAGAGGAATATACAGTGGAGTCTTTGTGAAAAAATTGAAGATACGTCCCATTTATCTGGATTAGTTTTGACGATGGGCTGCCTTGGCGAATACTTGCTTGACTAGAGTGTTTTCCCATCTTTATGAGATGTTGTTGATGCTCAGCTATATAAAATTAGTATTGGAGGCATTGCGATGTTGTTATACTATTTTTCTCAGAGGTTACTAGCCGATTACTATCAAGTTAGAGGGTATTTTCATGAGTACTTTTAATCTTTTTATGTAGGAATCAATGTTGCGCCACTTCTTTGTTTTGTCGATGTCGAAACAAGCAGTCACGAAGGTCACTACTGGTCGGTTCTTATGAGAATTATAAGACATTTTGAGCAAAAACAGAAGAAATAGTAGCGAGAGAGATCGCATGGTGATAACTTTTTGATTTGTTATACGAAGATCAAATCAAAATATCATTATGATCATCAATCTTACTTCTCTACAATAATAAATATAAATTAAAAACATTAATAAATAGTTAATATATCATATTTTCATTCTGAGCACCTTGGAGATGGCATACAGCCCTAGAATACTACACGAACCCCAGAAAGTAGCATAAGCCAGATGTTTATCAGGTGTAAGATATGGCAATTCGAAAGTATTGATGGTGAATTGGTGAGGGTAGGCCGGGTGGTCGTAGCAATCGTAGTCTCTCAAGACCTACAAATAGTATTTTTAGTTTATAGCAGCCTTGGCTATGCCAAATTTGCTTAAGTGCTCTTAGAGATTTATGTATGAATTGACTTTGTATTTCTAGAGATCCTACTTAGAATAGTTCCTGTTCACGTGGTCTTTCTTTTATTTTTAACGCAAAATGCCTCGAATCTAGGTAGGTTCTTTCGAGGGGGTAGGCGAGTACTAGAACTCTTTTTCGCACCATCCTTCCATCGCTATTATAGACTACGAACCATAATTTAAAGCCCTGATCACTAAATACCCTTGTCTCCCATTTTTACTCCTATCTACTCGCACATGCTAGGCAGAGAGTATTCCCTTGACAGCCAGATACTTAAGAGGGTACATATCTTGTATAGATAATTGTGATAGTTGATCGGGTTGTTATTTTTTTAATTAATTGGCTATGGTGTTCCATCGTTAGGTGGAGGTAAGGTAACGGTTGGTCTGCCAGTAACAGGCTGAGAGAGCCAAACCAGTGAGGCCGCCCATACAAAGAGTGTATATTATTTTGCGAGTTTTCATCTAATTATAATATACTCATAAATAACACATTTAAACACAATAAAACACGATAAACATAAGCTTTTGGCCCTTCAAAACCAAATTAAAGATATAGACATCTTTAAGAAAATGCACATTTCAAAATATCTTTAAATCTTTAAGCCTACCTATGCAAATTAATATCCTAAATGGCTTCAAATAAGAATCAAATGATCAATATAACTTTAATCAAATAAGAAAACATCGATTTCTGCCACAAATAAAACAAGTCAAGCTAAAGATAGAACTTTCTTGACTTTCTTAATCATTAGTAGTAGTACCATACTTTTGCCGACTAATTTTTATAATCGACTACTTCTTAGCATAAAAATAATAGTATCTAATACAAATAGTAACACAATCAATCGCAACAAATCGATCTATAAACTTTATCTAAAGATACATCTGGAATGATATCACCTCTGCAGTAAACTATCACATCACTTCTCCCTCATTTCCACACCATCATCAAATAACATAACAAAGAAGTCTACAACCCCCAGGCCTTTCCTTCCACTAAAGATATCGACAAATGCATTAGTATACTTTTAAAGACGCATTGTCTCAAACAATTATCAGTCATAGTGAGTGCCATGCATAGAACCCTACACAAGAAGTGCGCTAGAAATGGCACAAGCAAATCGAATGAGATATAACACTAGCCTCGACAGATATAAAATTCAGGTCGGCTTTAGTTCACTCTGGGGGAGTAAAAACAAATCGCTCTTTCTTTTATCAATCATGGCTATAACAATAGAATCCTCCATAAATATATCGATAATGCCTATATGTAATTGTGTGCTAAGCTAGAATACCCAAAAAATACAAGAATATAGTAAGCAACATCGTCAAAACTGCCTTCATCAGACTATAACAATACATGATCCACTTCGTCCGAAAATTAAATACTTTAAATCCTCTGTAACTGTAACTTTTGATCGAACCTTTACTCAATAGCAAGAGGTGGATGTCTGTAGGCTAGCTCAGCACTCTCCATAGTGTCATCAAAATCTGCTATAAACTGTCGGCGGTTTTGCTCAATCCTGCCCATGCCTAGCAGCTTTATATGAGCTGCATGCAACAACTAAAGCTTAAAAAAAATTAACAGATTAATATTGATAGATAAAAACAATCCATGCAAACTGATTCAGCGTTAAATATCAAAAGTAGCTAATAAAAGATATGAATAAAGTGATCATCAGTTGAATCTTATGTTTTTTTTTTTTATTTTTATTTTTATTTTTTATTTTGATAATGAAGTTAGTTGAAAGAATTATTCAAATGTATAAAGACGGCTCTTACATTATAAAGATAATAGGCCGACCATCACATGAGTAATCGGCAATTCCTTTGCAAGAACAGGGAGATCGGTATCGTGCTAAACTACTAGAAAGTATAAAAAAACCAAGGAAAAATACTAAAAATGCTGCAACAAATAAACGCTCTACACCTTCTCAGACCTGATCCTCCCAACACAACATATAACAACTAGTTACTTTCTTAGACTTTCAACAATCATTCACAGATACCTTTGCTGCGTTCAGGCACCTAACAAAAAGCGATAGTCCATCAGCAATATACACTCAACCCTGTCTAGGCCGTACAAATGATCTGGAGGGCCGCCAAAATTGCAAAAGACATCGAAGTAATGCCTTGCCAGCTACAGGAGATCGAACAATCTAATATTGTGGGGGAAAAGAATGATTTGTCGAGCATGGTCAAACAAATTAAACGAGATCTGCATAAAGACAAAAAGAATATGGGAAGAGACAGCTAGATTGTGAAGGAGAAAAAGAGTAAGTTGAAAAGACTAAAGGAGATACGAAATTAGGTTAGAGAACTCTGGAGTAGTCTCAGAAGCTGGCATCATTAAAAATTATCATAAGTGTTTGACAATCCCATGCTAGGACTCATCAGGATCTCGCCCTCTTAACGCTAAAAGTAACTATTGCTGAGCTACATCAAGAACGTATGTATAGAGCTAGACACTTTACTATTTCGACAAAGTCTTATCTTCATTCGCTAGGCAGGCAGCGTTGCTTATGTGAAGATGTAGCAATCATACATATATTTTCAGATTGATTCTGTTCAACTCAAACAAAAAATAGGAGTTGTTGCATATTAGTAGCTAGTGCAGCAATACAAAGATATCATTAAAAACTATTAAATTTAAAAAGAAACTTTAAAGTATGAGTAGATAGTCATGTGTCATCGTTGCATGTAAACCCATCGCTTGCAATCTGACAAAGGATAAACCCTCTGTTTGAGCAAAACAGTTACACCTGATCGCACAGTAACTCCCTTCGTGTATAAAAATATCATCTTGCAGGGCAATTACGAAGTCGTGCCAGAACTCTATTCTAAATCCAACAAAAAACATTAGCAAATAGGCTAAAAAGATTATTTCAAGAGCTACGCGCATCCCTTCTACATGTCTTACGCAACTAACGCGACTTGCTCCAAGTTCATATGCAAAAAATGTGAATAATAGCTCTAGAAAGTGAGGCTGAAGAAAGAAAAGAAAGAAAAAGAAAAAGCTTTGAAATAAAAATAATAGTAAGGCAATGAGTAGATGTAAGAAGATAACCAAGGCAGCCAAAATCCAGCCTGTCATGTTAAGACTCGTTCGAATAACTAAAAACAAACTGCTGGTAAAACTAATACAGAAAAGAGCAGATTGAAGAAGAAACAATAATGCTAGTTTTGTTTGAATTTATGCGAATGCGAGAGATGCGTGAGGGTGGAGCTCATCCATAAAATGCTAGGAATACATAACTATTTCGGGGGAAGGTTGGAAGATATCACTTCTTAGTTTGTTTTTTGCAATATGGAGAGCAAACAACTGTCCTTGAAGAGAATATTTTAGAATACTCTAGAAGCTATTCAGATTTAAGTCGATTTGAGCTCCAAAACTGTTTAGGTTTAGGCTATCATAATACAAAAAGCTTAGACCAACAATACAGAACAAATTCAAACGCAACCTAAATAGGAAATAATAAAAAAGATTAAATAAGACTGTACAATTCCAGTAAAAAATGTTAGAAGTAAGAAAATCGAAAGTGAGTAGAACAAATACTAATTTATTTCGAAAAAAGAACAAAAGAAACTGAAAATAGAGTAAAAAGGAACAAAGCCTATTACGTAAGATCACACATAAATTATACAAAACGTACCGGAGCCTTAAAAATATCATCCAGTCTACTAAGAACCAATTCCAGACGCGTTTCAGTCTGATATAAACTAGCCGGTACTATGCTCTATAAAGTAAGTATTAAGTTAGGATGAAAAATCGCATGAAAAAAGCGAAGAAAAAGCTATCAACTAAAAACCTATCGAACAGTCATTTATTCCTACCTTCGTAGAAAGCTAGTTCCCTGACAGCAATATGTTCGATAATCCTCAGTAATCTAGCATAAAAACTCCTTTATTAAAGCCCTAACCTGAGAAAAATATATCAAATTCTACAAAAACTGTTAATCATAAAGAATCGTCTTTGAGTATCCCTCGGTACTATCCTAATCTAACTCGACTTTTCAAAGCCATTGTCGCGCAGTAGCAATACGACTCAGATACCGATCATCAGCCCGCACCCGTCTTCATGCCTGAGTTCCATCATTAAATCAATCCCAAAAAAGTAAACGAAATTAAAAAGACTTCAAGCGTGAAAGCCCAAAACACTTCAACTGTGAAACCGAAAGCTAGAAGAAGAGGAAGACCTTCAAAGAAATCTTAAGAATAATACTAATAAAGTTAAAGTGCATAATAAAATATAAAAAGCAATCAAGAAGTAACAAAAAAAGTTGACTCTGAAGTGAGGAAAACAGCAATTTCAAAAGCCAACTCGAAAGCAAAGATGTTGACATACTAGTAGTCCTCTTCAATTCAAAACTAATTCTATTTCTAGAGCGAATAATAGAATTGAATATCTAAATGATCAGCTACCTCATCTTAAAATAAAAAATCAATCCAAATATTTATTATTTATAACAGCATCTCAATCATGGCTTTCCTCCTAAAATTGAAGGAAATAGTATTGGAGTACTATTCTTATACTTGATATAATCTTCCTCAGTTCCCCATTTCTTATCCGCCTTGGCCTACAACATCGGCACTCCAGATACGTATCTCAACAACACATACACGAACAAAGGACATATAAGACTCAAATGACTCCAACCTCGCAAGAACGGCATGGCGTAGATAGTAGTTCCTAACCATAAGATGATTTCTCCAGCGTAGTTAGGATGACGAGAATAACTCCATATTCCTCCACTTATGAACTTGTCTTTGTTGAGGGGGTTGGAAGTAAACACTCGCTTCTAGTTATCAGCTGCCACCTATATTATCATCCCCAACACCCATATAGCAATACCCAGGTAGTTGATCAGCCCGAGAGATGTCGATTTGATGTTATGTTGAGTCATGTGGATGAGTAGTGGCGCCATACATAGGAACACCCACATTCCTTGCATGAGCCATACATTGAGGAATCTTAGAGTACTTTGTTTTATTTTTCTAAATCTGATATCTTCCCCTACCCTGAGGATGCGAGTGAAGAGGAAGTATCCCAATCGACCCGACCATGTTATCACCATGGCAGCAGCCACTAGTTGAGTCAACGCAGGGGAAGGATTGATAAGTGTAGCCATGATGGTGGTCGAGATAAAAGTGAAGCTGCCAGTTATATCGTAGTATTTTTAGGTGTTGAAGATCAGAGCAGGGATGAATGCTATCACCTGGACTATAGCAGTGTATGCTGGAAGAAGGTACATGAGTGGAATTCCGAAGAGTTAGGCGGATTGGCCTGAAATGGCATAGGCGAAGAGTGCTTGTAGAATGATAAGTGAGGCGATGATGGGGAGCATGATCATGGTTGCAACCAAAATATATATAATCGAACAGAAAATGCTACACATTTATAATGACAAATACTGTTCACATAAACTGATGGGTATTATTATCATTTTTAATCAATCTAAACCAATAATACAATATAGTATATCTATGGTATATGACTCTAACCTTTAACCAACTTCTATAGATAACGACTAATCATTATAAATATTCAAATATCAATGCAATCCAACTAATCCAAAACTCTTGCCATTCCTTTCATCACCTTCCACTAGGGAGAAGGATTTGCACTACATCCTGATGCCTAGGAGTTCTTGGGCAGTTTGTCGGAGTAACGACAGTTAGGCATCATTTCCATTGTTGGTCGTTATCGAACAGGCAAAAGCTTTTTTGTTAATCGGGTGCTGCTTAATCAAAAAAAAGGAGGGTTTCAGGTAGGTCCCACCATTAATCCATGTACCAAGGGACTATGGTTATGGAAAAAAGCAATTCCCTCATCGACAAATCCAGACATGGATATAATAATGATCGACACCTAAGGGTTCGGAGGCATGGACGAGAACGCCAATCATGACTCCCGCATCTTTCTCTTCTCCCTACTCCTCAGCTCATATTTTATCTACAACTCAGTAGGCAGCATCGATTAAAACGCGCTCAATAATCTCAATTTGATCATCAATCTAGCCAAAGACATCCAAACAAAAACAAACAAAGGAGACGATATCAGCAGTTTCCCTGCGTTTTTGTGGATCGTTAGAGATTTCACACTCATGTTGCAGGACAAAAATGGAGGAAAAATATCAAAAAAATAGTATCTAGAGAATGCTTTAGAGCTGCAGAAAGGAAATAGCGATGCAATTGAGAATAAGAATAAGATTAGAAGACATCTCAAACATTTTTTCACTGATAGAGATTGCTAGACCATGGTGAGACCCACCTAGAGCGAAAAAGATCTACAAAGATTAGATTAGATCGATAATAGTAAACTCAGGACTTAGTTCGTGAATCAAGTGGAAGCTATTAGAAACAAAATATTTGGGAGTGTTAAACCCAAAAAACTTAACGATAGACCTCTTAATGGCAATTTACTCCTTAGCCTATGCAAAGCATACATGGACATCATCAACAAAGGTCGCTTACCTAACGTCTAAACTGCCTGGTTTTACGTTTGCAGAAGCTAGGGACTCAAAGCCATCAAAGAAAGTACAGATATGCTTGAAGAGGAAATGAACCAACTTTCTCAACAAACAGTCAGTGCAGGGGAACTGTAGAATTTGAGAGGAAGTTTGTTTTAAAAAATTACACAAAAATTCAAGCAAAGAGCCATGGGTTCATAGTAGAACCATCCAGATTTGATATAGAAACTAAATAAACGTTTCTAGGAGTGTTTTGGAGATCTAACCCGTAAAAACAAAAGAAAATGGTAGCAAAAATATAATTAATAAGCCTAGAGAGTGACAGAGATGGTCAAAGATAGGATATATAACGACCAATACTAGTAGTTTACTGATTTTGTTAAAGATTTTGAGGAGATAAAGGCTTAGTTTGACAAGGCGACAGGTCAGGGTGATTCTGTGTAAAAATGGAGGCAGTTCAACGAAATCGCATAGTATTTGTATAGACTGGCAGGAGAGATGATCACTACTAAGATCAATAAGAATTTACATCATTAGAAGGCTCTCATGCAACAACGTCTGGAAATGCAAGAACAAGAACTTGAAGAAAGACATCAGCAGATAACAACTTAAAAAGAGTAGCTAAGAGCACGACTTGAGAATCTTGAGAAAGAAACAGTCAAGGCTGCAGCTTTGTAATAGACTCACAAGACCAGAGCACTTCAATACAAGACCTAGCATGACAAACTTTACTAAAAATACCGACAACTCTACAGCCAGCATTAGTAGCTGATAATTAAACATTAAAAAATCAACAAATAACACAAAAAAGCAACCTAAGGCGATCTATAGTAGGCCAAGAGTTAGATTAATAGCATCCGTACTACTATGGAAAAATAAAGGGTTTTACATGAGATGGAGAAAAAATATATGGAGGAGTAGCTGACTCGATACAAGGAAAGGACAGTTGCTCTCGAGAACTAGACCAGGAAACTTAGAACCAATAACGGCAAACTTACTTCAGAATTATAGTAGGTTTAAGGAAAATGGTAAGAAAAGAAACAGGAAGCAGAGGTACTCGAACAAGCCAATCAGACTTATTCCAGAAAAATATAGTCTTTGCTATAATAGAACTCAAAGAAAAGCGAGCTTGTAGGCGACCATTCATAATGGATGCTATAAAAAAGTTACCTCTAGAACCAAGTCTCCTTCCTCAAAAACACCGTAAACGAAAACAAACGACTCCACGACGCCCTACTAGTAGCTCTCCAACAATCAATAAACACATCCTAGAACTAAAACAACAGTTAGCTCATATAAGCCAACAAAAACTTATCCGCCGCTCTTTAGAAGATGTAAAGCCGCACTAAAGTCCTATAATAAAAATACGATCGAGTAAAGTAATTCAAAAAGATGTTGAAACATTGTTCAGGTATGCAGTGTTCCATTAGTGGGAAGATTGTCTAGCCTGGGTTGTTTGCCTCGCATGTCGAGCAGTGTCTGCAATTGAAGGAGAGACCTTTGGGGGATTCGAATATGCAGAGTGTGCTGGTGTCGGTGACTCATCAGACTAAAGAGGGATAGAATAAGAAACCGTTTACTGAGTATATAGTTAGTTTGAGCCAAGGTGATGCGAAGTGGACCATCTACAAACGATACAAATAGTTCAGCTAACTCCAACAAGTACCATTCTATACATACAGATGCTCATCAACCGATTCCCTTCGATCAAGTACCCTCCTTCTTGTAACTTCCTAGTCGATATCAACCATCTCGTTTCCCAAGGCAAACGCAACACGATGGCCTAGTAACGGAGAAGAAGTCTACAACAGTATCTGAGAGATTTGTTCAAGATATAGGAAATTAGGACTAGTAGCATTTTTAGGACTTTTATGCAGATGGAAGAGCCGGTTGAGGTGAAGGGTAAGAAAGAGAAGGTGTATGTCTGATTTTGCATCATCCTTGATATAATATAATAAAATGCTATTTATATGTGGATGTCGATCATATAAGATTCATCGTCAGCTGGCTGGAATCTTCTGGCTTTAGAGCAAATATTGCATTGCTTCGAGGTTGCTGAACTGCTCTTTATTTTATTTCTCCCACTACCTGCATCTGTTTACCAAATCATCTTTGTTTTTAAGAATCTTAGTGAAATTATCGTTGTCCATATTGTAGAATAACTTCTCGTCACTATTGAGTCTCTTTTCATAGGCCTCAAAAAACTCCTCTCTGCTCAAATTATTTTTCAGGATATTTTGTTACTAGGCTCGAGCTGCCTAAGAAATTTGCTTCTAATGGCCTACCCTAAGCCCCTCTATTTTCGCCAATTTACGAATCAAGTTATCTCTGCAGTACTATCGACTAAATTTTATAAGGTACTTGATGATTGCGTTCTACTGTTCAGTGAAGAACGATTTTTACTTTAAAGGTGCTCTTTTTTGTGCATGTTATAGTAGCAAATCAAGAACGCAATCAATCCCATTGAAGTCGGGAATAACCATGAGGAAAATTATGCTTTAGACGTGCATATGATGGAAATCGCATATTTTGCTGCATTGGTGCAGGTAGAAGTTGACCTCACGGGTTTGTTAGTTATTTAATTCAACTTTGTATATGTAGGAAAATAGCTAAATTAGCATCAGGTCTAGTTTGAGGGCGTTTGATGGTAAATTGATGATCGTTTATAATCTTTTTTATTTTTTTAAAAGAATACTTTTTCTTTATTATTAGTATGTCATTGGCAAGTATTTTTTGATAGTTCTTCCAACTTGTTGTATACCAAGCTCTGAGCAAAGCTGTTTGTATTAAGGACTGGACCTAATGGTTTCTACCTGACCGAATTTTTACATGATTCTTCTGAACTAGTTTTCTCCGACAACACCTTAATCACCCATGTAGAATGCACCCATCCAAAATTGAAGTTAGAAGTAACTGGTGTGAAGGCTGTATGCAAGAATATAATCAAATAATCCGGCTATGACTTTTAGTTGTTTTCTAAGTATATTGCTGAAGATATTGTTGGATTAATCGATAGATAAAACTAGATTCTTAACTAATCGTGTGAATTCCTCCAGAAGTGCAAGCTTGGGTGTAATTAATATTTTCTTTAGATGAGCAAGTAATTCAAAAATCTTTGTCTTGAATGAATCTTGTTCGATTAGGGCCTTATCAGGCAACAGTTATTCAGATTAATTAAAGTAACAAGTTAGCCGATTTTAATTGAAAGAAGTGCCCATCTAAGTCATATGGTGCACCAAAAAGTGTAAGAGAATATTCATTTTTTCTAAAGAAAAAATTACTTCATAAGTAAATCTCATTTTTGGAACCATATTTTATTATGCCATAAGCTAGACTGTCAGTTTAGGTCGCTGAGATAGTTCTGAGCCTGTTCTACTAAGTATTTTCTCGATCATTTCTTTGCTCTCTTCCACATTATATGCAATATTTTCGAAGATAAGTATTCGCTATTATTCATTTATCTGAGTTACAAGATGGCCTACAGTACTATCCACCTCCATAATCTATTCAATATGCTCCTGAAATGTCTAAAGGGCCTAACCAGGGCTATCAATCTTGGTCAAAACAATACTTATACTGTACTAGACCTTCTATCTTTATTTATCTAGCAATGCTAATACGGAATTAAATGAGGTAAAATTGTGAAAAGAATCTTAGAGATATTCCTGAGGTACTGTCATTATAAAATGCAAATACTTGAAACTTTTGAATATTTTGGCGAGAAGTAAGTATATTTGTTGACTGAAAAAAGGGTCAGGCTATGTCAAATCAGGAAGGTCGAGTATGACTGCTTTGTGCTTTTAACAGTCGCTTAACCAGACTATTTTGTTTCGATCTGGCTAGTTTTAGTATGCCTGATCTTCCCTTATCGTAGATTTAAGCTCATAGAAATCATACTAAACATTGTTTTCATGGATAAGTTAGTGACCTGCTAGGAAATGTCGGAAGGTGCTTTTGCCTGATTGTGAAGATCCGCATATCAGTATTGCGTTTTACCGTATCTTTGCCAGCTCAGTAATATCAAATTCCGTCTACATTATTTTATCAAAAGAAACTAAAGTCTTTCTGAATACTTTGGTCGTGCTTATATCTATTCTATCGTACTTATCTGTATTTTATGAATAAAAATGGATGATGTTAGGGTACTAGTGGCAGCAAGTCGAGAAAGACTATGATTTGAGGACAATCTATAGAGAATGCTTATCTATTAAACTAAAAGCACAAGGTTTTTCCTGTCCAATATCTTTATTCTTCAATAAAATGAAGTCTTTTAGATCCACACACTACTCAAACAACTCTTTCGAACGTATTTAGCTTGTTTTCATAAATTCAACGTTTTCGATTTATTAAAACTACTTCGTTTAAATATTAATTATTGGGAAATATCCTTTTTAAAATGACTAGTTGTTCATCCTTAAAACAACCAGGATTATATCATCACCTCTTATCTAAGCATAACATGGCTTGAATACGCCTTAGCCTAACAATTATTTTGCATTTATGGTCCAGTTGTATACATAACCATCATTAGTTATTAATGTGATTTTCATTTACTATTACATTTTTGAGCAGCAAAGCACAGAACCCATATTATCTGCCTTCAGTATAGTTTAATATGGCATCTTTTTTTACTATTTAGTCTCCACAACATTTTCAATATCAATCTAATTGTCTTATAAATAAAATTGCAAATTGTGCACTCTTACTTGAATTCCATTTGTTATAGTTTCAATCAAGCAGATTCTACGGAAGGGCTAGAAATACTAAATCTGAACTTAGCTGCTAGCATCAAGTTTAGGTATTTAGATTGAACTAAAAGAGTTAGTTTTACCATCATAAATTTTTAATGATTTCTAAGCTATCGAGCATACAAGTAATATTTGCTGGTTTGCTATTCGCATGTTAGTAGTAGGTGAGGCTAACCGCTATGATGCTACTTATCGACTTTGATTGTTAATAATCACTATCCTATCATGATCTTATTAATGGATTTTCAAAGCAACAAAGTGTCCACAAATGGCAACCTCGCGGTCAACGTTGACGTATGATTGTTTTTGAAATTTGATTACTCTTTACTTTTTATCGAGTCGGAAAGGATTGCACTCAGAATACATAAAATCTAATCAATATATTAATCAAAATAAGTACATACATAAATATTTTATATTCATGCTCTTCATCTAAATTTAATCATATTCATCAAAATAATTGCGATTATAAATATATAACTATATCTTTACTCTTTGATTATTTATCAACATTAAATCTTGTTCAAATCTTATTTCACTTGATTCTATTGACATTGATTATATTCTCTAAAGTACCAAATGGAGTAAATCCGCAAGCAGCCTAAAGACAAGAATACTAAGTAGGTGGAAAATATATATGAAATATTGACTAACAAGCGTAGGCATCTGCCCTTGCCCTTGGGATAGTAGGATCTGTAGCCTCATCTCATCATTCAGCTAAAAGTTCCTTAAAAAGAGTACATTGGCAAAAATCGAATCCTGAGGCTTGTAAACCTGATTACTTCTCCCAGCTACGAACTAGTTGAGGCCTACACTCGCGCCTAAAACGATATTGCTAAAGAAATGGTACAACAAGGATAAAATGACGATCCCAACATTATAAAAATAAGACTGCAAACAGCTTTGGAGAACCTAGAGGCTATTTCTAAAAAAGCTGAAGTGCAAAGCAAGACTTAGTAGAAGCAACAGATTGACTTGAAGTGCCTGTATAGCTATAGACCTAAGCTCGATATATTCACCATCCAAGTGAATCTGCTAATTTACAAGTTGCAGCACGTGTGTGGTTTCAGAGTCAGAAAATTCATACTTTTGGATTAAAGTACAAAGTAAAAGCATCTCTACTTGTTCCTAAGTCTCAGCAACGCCAATCTGATGCGAGTGGCCAATGACTACCAAATAAAAAAAGAGATAGATTACGTCTTAATTGATTTTTTTCTCAACGATCCTTGCTCATCAGACAAGAGACCGCTTAAGTATAATTCAGAGTTCATAAGTAAAGGTGATTTTAAAATAAAGCAGAAGCAGTGAATCGCTACTTTAAATCCGATTCTGCGTTCAGGGGCGATTCTATCATCTAGGAAAAAGACTTAAATGATGAATAGATCAATGCTTATTAAATTTTCGATCAGGAGTACCAGAAAATTTTCACGGAGATAAGGTAGCAGAAATAGCCGATCACTGACAAATAGAGGGACTATCTATTTGAGTTCAACAGGGGCAAAGTCAACCATGGCAGCTAGTAGTTCTACTTGAAACTCAAAAAACAGAGAAAACTTTACTAGTAAGCTAAAAAGCTAGCTCAAACTCACAAATATACAGTGTATGAATACCCCTAGTTTTTTTAAGAATTTTTCCTGCTCAACAAGAACATGAAAGGTGCCAATTTTTTCAACAAACTCCAAGCCTTACTCCTCTACAAACCCTCAGTCATAACCAAATAGGGCAAAATGTCACTCTTTTGCAACATGTAGAAAGCCACTCTGTGCTATATACTGCTCAAAAAGAACCTACAGATAACCTACCTCAAGAAGATTGGTGGTAACATTTTCACTTTAAGCAATGATTTTTAAAAATTCGGCGAGCCGGGGTAGGTCCGAGGGGGTCTAGATGGTAAGCACTTGACTTAAAGCTGGCCGATACATTCTTTAGGTTGCGACATAAAAACTATTCGTAGCTATGTGGGCACTTTGGCTGCTTTTTAAATCCTGTTCTAAAATTATCTGCTTAAATATTTTTTCTTAGTAGGTATCATATAGGTTCCTATTTTTATTATAGAGTCTATATTCGATAAATAATTCTGGTTTTTCACTTGTTTGGCTTCGCTGATAGTATACACAGTGTCTTTCAATTTATTTATTTTCATTTGGTTCAAAGCTTAAGAACGCTATATTTCTAACTACACCGACGGAGTCTCCACTAAACTCTTTCTCTAGTCTTTTAGAGGGCCTTACTTTCGTAACCTTGTTACTGATCAGCCTAACTAGTTTTTTTAGAACAAAGGCGTGGTTCCTCTGATACTAAATGTTCTAGTATGGGTCCTTATGGGGGCTTTGCTTGTTGTTGTTGGCGCCATTTTCCATGGAATCCTGATTTTCATCCTATAAATATACGGCCCCATGCAAAAATTAGTGGTTTTTGACTATATCTCTCTTCCTCATATCATCGGCTACACTTTATTCTTTAAAATATAATAGATCCTAAGAAAGGTATTAGCTAAGAGAGTGATCAATCTGATGGTCTTACTAAAAAGCCCTCCCTCAGATGACTAAGAAAGATTGATCAAAGACCGATTAAGTTTTTACTATGTAGTGGGTATCTAGCTTATTCCTTCAGCATTTTTCTTGATAATATATCCTTTTACGATGACCTAGTGCTATTCCGATAGCTGCAGATCGGCTATGCTTTTCTACATTTACAGCCGCAGCATCATAGTTATCGTATTTTCGCTCTTTCGCTTCATCGTGCTGTTTATAATCGACTATTTTAGATCCAAAATGCTCGAAGCTGTAAAATTGTTAATTGTATAATCTGAAACTGGTTTTTCTCAGAAATTAAGTAATTTTTTCTAAAAAGTCAAAACTTAATCCAAGAAGCCCGAACATTAATAATAAAAACTAACTGAGCTTTCATCTCTGACTGTGTTCGCCATATACTCTATGCTTCTGCCCATAATTCCATCATTCATGCTGGTGGTGGTGATGATCAAGTATATAGTAAACAGGATGGAGATTTTGTACTAGGAGAGAAGACCACTGCCTTGTTCACGAAGCATACTGCCTTTTCTTTAATAGTTAACATATATTTTTTATATCGGAGTGCTGATCAATTCGTGGATGTTTTTCTTTTCCTACCATTTCATAGAACGATACGGTGAATGGTATATCAACATTTTCGCTCCCAACATAACCGAGGACAATCTTTTCACTCTCAAATTGATTACAGGGGCTGTTCTGTGTGTCATTATGAATCTTCTAGGAGTAATTACTACTAGCATCGCAAAAGCCATAACTTCCTTCAGCATTTAAGGTAATAACTGTAGTATAAAGATCGTCAGAAAAATAAGTTTTAACAGTATATGGGTTTAAACGGCATCATGAAAATCAGTTTAGTCGAACCTGAATAACAAAAGCCTATTATGAGTATATTTAGGACATACAATCCAAATAAAAAGACCTATCGACGAGTAATTGAAGAAGTTTAATAGTAAAACTGGGCAGTTTAAAATACTTCTAGACAAGAAATTGATGGATAAGATGTCTTTGTGCCGAATTCTGCAACTTCTTAAATGCATTTAGCTAGGGACATTTGATCAATTAGCATATAAATCAAAAAAGCAATATTTATTATTGTTTTGGTGATATTTTTCAAACAATCACAAATTATATTTGAAAAAAATATTTTATAGCCGACCAGCTGTAAAAATATCATTTTCTTTCATAATAGTACTTTTATTTGATTATTATTCTGCTCCAATGTAGCAACCTCGCAAATCGTCCAAAGACAAACAGACTCTATTTTAAAGATAGGTCCAAAACATATACTAAATACTCACCAACAAACGCAGGTATCTACCTTAGCCTTTCCGATAATAAGACTTGTAACCTCAGCTAGTAATCAAGCTTAAAATTCCTTAGAAATAGTACATCAGCAAAAAGAGAATTCTTACTCTGGGTAATCTCATAAATTCGCCTAGTTTTTAAATGGGTTAGGCTTACTCTCGTGCCTAGAGTGACATCATAAACGCGATGGCCTTGAACTAGTAAAACGATGACTCTAACAATATAAAAATAAGACTGCAAACAGCTCTAGAACGTATAGATCCGACTACTAAAAAAGCATTACTATCTGATAGATTCTAGTAAAAGTAACAGATCGATTTAGAATGTATTCATAGCTACAGCTCCAAATTAGATCTTTTTAGCTTACAGGTCAATCTGTTAGTCTACACACTACAACATGTATGCGGGTTCAGAGTTAAAATGTTCATTCTTTATGATGAAGATGTCAAGTAAAGACATTTGTATATGTTTTTGAGTCTCAGCACAGCCAATCTGATGCGAGTTGCCAATGATTATCGCATAAAAAAGGAGATCGATTACGCTTACATAGATTTCTTTTTAAATGACCCTTCTTCATCAGACTAAAGACCACTCAAGCTCAACTCCTAGTTCAAAAGTAAGGGTGATTTTTGGAAGCAACAAAAACGAGTGAATCGTTACTTCAACTCTACAAGTGCATTCAAAGGTGATTTTATTCAATAATAAGAGTCCTTAGATATTTTGGAAGTCAGTCGCTTTTAAAATTTCAACGAATAGTACCAGAAACTGTTTTTGGAGATAAAAGAAGAAAAATAACTAGTAACTAATAATGAGAGGGATTATCTGTTTGAGTTCAACAGGGGAAAAGTAAATCCTGGATGTGAATAGTTATACCTTAAACTCAAAAAACAAAGAAAACTATACGAATAAACAAAAAAATTGTCCACAACTCACAAATACAAGATTTATGAAGCACCATAGCTCTTTCAAGAGTTTTCTTTGCCGAATAACAACATGAAAGGTGCTACATTTTTCAATAAGCTTCGTGCCGTTCTGCTTTACAAGCCCTCAATAATTTCTAAGTAAAACAAAATGTCTCTTTTTCTTAGCATGGAAAAAGCTAATTTGTGTTACATATTGCTCAAAAAGAACTTACAAGTCAACTATCTAAACAAGATCGGCGGTGACATTTTTACTTTAAGCAACGATTTTTAAAAATTCGGTTAGTAAGGTTAGATCCGAGGTGGTCTAGACGGAAAATGTTTGACTTAGAGCTGGCCGATACATTCTTTAGGCTGCGACATAAAAACTATCATAAGCTATGTGGGCACTTTGGCTGCTTTCTAGATCATGTTTAAAAACTATTTACTTAAGTACTTTTTTATCTTAACTTGCATATACATTTCTATCTACGTTATCGAATCTAATTTCGATAAGAGAGTATGGTTTTTCACGAGCATCGTTTAATTTCTAGTCTACACAGTATCCTTTAACATTTTTATATTCATTTGGGGCAAAGCGTAAGAACGATATATTTCTAACTACACCGACGGAGTATCTACTAAAATATTTCTCTAGTCTTTTCGAGGACCCTATCGACGAAATTTAGTTACAGATCAGCCTAGTTAATTCTTTTAGAATAAAGGCGTGGTTCCTCTGATACTCAATCTTGTGGTAATAGCCCTTCTGGGAGCCTTGCTAGTAGCAGTAGGAGCTGTTTTTCATGGCATCATGAAGTTTATTTTGCTAATCTATGAGCCCCTGCAAAATTTAGTGTTCTTTGACTATATATCTCTTGCTCACATCATCGCTTACTCTTTGTTCTTCTTAATATAGTAAATCCTACGAAAAATAATAGCTCAAAGAGTTATAACTCTAATGGTCTTACTAAAAAGTCCACCTACTGATGATGACTAACGACTACTCAAAGATAGACTCACCTTTTACTACGTACTGGGCATAGAGCTCATACCTTCAGTATTTTTTCTAATAATATA